>Ga0233403_10001118_pt1 | contig 12591 bp, 10 predicted proteins | sample Na_oxic_1_MG_FD_179866 | JGI IMG/M metagenome (GOLD analysis project Ga0233403, IMG submission 179866) | Seawater microbial communities from Saanich Inlet, British Columbia, Canada - Na_oxic_1_MG | ecosystem: Environmental > Aquatic > Marine > Inlet | place: Canada: British Columbia | collected...
TATTATTGGCATAAAGTTTTAATAATTCCAATTGTAAATTGCTTAAAATTCGTTGCGTTTTCATCGTGTTATCTATCCAGTGAGCATCAAAAATTCAGACTGTTTTACTAACTTTATCCCTGCAAGCAAGTATGCCCGCTATTAACCATTGCTCAAGTCCAAAAACACTTGAGCAACGGTCAGAAAAGTCCTCCATTCGCCGTACCCAATGGGTACGTTTGTATTGAGTTGACATAATTTAATGTCTCCTACCAGGTTAAAGTGTTTAAGTGTGATAAAAATACACTTGCCCTTGCTACACCTAAACTTTAAACAAGGGGAAGTTTTCAGTAATCAGTAATCAGTAATCAGTTATCTACTTGTGCTTAGTCGTCAAGAAATACCCTTTTTTTCAAAAAATTGTATTTCTAAAATTAATCTATTTACCCTAAGAAATCTTAGCAACCACATCATCCATCCCTTTTTCCTTCAACTGCAACAACAAACTATCAAGCTTTGCTTGGAGTTGCTCTTTTTCCATTTTTACTTGCTCATTTTCCCTTTTCACCCTTGCCATTTCATTTATCAAAGTATTTTCCTTCAAAATGGCATCAAGGCGACTTTGATACAGTAAATAATCCTCCTGATTTTCAGAGAACCTATTTAACACTTCCATAGCTTGCCTCATCTCATCGGTATGAAGAACTTCAGGTGGAGCATCCACATCCACATTTTTACCTTCCTTAAACAAATAAATCCAACGTTCTTTCTCAGTTTTTATCTGTTGCGATTGCCATTTCGGTAACTGAAGCAAATGAATTTCTATATCCTCACTGAGAACCAGTTTATTCTTTAGGTTATACAATACAAACGGTAGATGACAATCATCCACTTTATCAAACAAACTCTCATTCAAAATCCAAATAGAAATAACGGGTTTCAGTTTCCTAAAATCATCACCCTTTTTAATTTGTGAGTGATACATACTGCTCCAAGTATATAACATTCTAGCAGAAATAGCAGGATGCAAAGCCAGCTGGATTTCAATCTGATAATGGCATTTTTTTTCGTCAGTAGCCTTCACATCCACAACCGTTAATTTATCACCCACAAACTCTCGCTCATTATAAGGGTTATTAAGCACAATTTTTTTAATCAGCGAATCGGGTTCCAAAACCGCATTTAAGAAATGAATAAGAAGGTTCTTATTTTCCTCGCTACCAAGGATTGCTTTAAAAACACAATCTACTGTTGGATTAATTTTATGTTTCATAAAAAATAATTAGAGTCGGAGTAATATTAATTTAGCAACCGTCAGAAAAATCTTCTCATCAAAGTACCAATGGGTACTTTGTATCAAGTTGACATTAATTATAATGTCTCCTACCAGGTTAAAGTGTTTAAGTGTGATAAAAATACACTTGCCCTTGCCACACCTAAATTTAAAACAAGGGGAAGTTTTCAGTAATCAATAATCAGTTATTCGACAACTAAACCAGACCTGGCAGGTTCAAAAGAAAACCTGCCAGGTCAAAATCAAGTTTGGACGCTGCTCTTGACCTGCCAGGTTTTGTTTTAACCTGGCAGGTCTGGTTTTAAAGCGAGCGTAGCAATCGTTGAATTAAGAAATGGTGGGTTGCAGCGAAGCTTCTAGCCACCCTACACTTGCTAAGAGCGATTAGCTTTTCATCAGTTTGCTCACCATTAATAACCTGAAAACATTTTTTCAGGATTTAATTAAGAATTTTCAATCATTCCTAATCATAATTTTGCTCATTTTCTCGTTTCCACGAGAAAACTACTTTTTATTTTCATTAACTGAAATTAAAAAAGGATTTTTAATCGTCAATGTCGATTCAATCAGTTGCCCATTTTGTAAATCTTCGGTGTATAGTATTTTATACTCAGCTTGTAATGCAGCCGCAATAATAAGGGAATCATAAAATGAATATTGCCATCGTTCCATGATTTTTACTGCTTTAATATAGAGTTCCATATTAGCAAAAACTTCGCAAAGTGGTGTTAATACTTGGTTAATATATTTTTCTGCTTCAGCTTCGGTTAAGGGCGTTTCAAATTTACGGGTGGCAACATTCAAAAATTCTTGTACGACTTGAAAACTGATAATGCCTTTTTGAGTTTTGAGGGCAGTGGCTACCAATTCACGCGCTTTTTCTTGTTTGCGAGGGGCGTGTGAATCAAACGTATAAATCAAAATATTGCTATCCATGAAGAATTTATCGTTCATTTAATTCATCCCTAGTAAAAGTATGCCCCACCTGTACATGTGATAACTCATTCATTAATTGGGTATAATTATCTACCGGCTGGTTTTGGTAGATATAACGGTTAAGCCACTGCCGAAATGCCGCTTCAAGTGTTGTCTGTTGACGTTGTGCTACCCAAATGGCTTTCTGAATAAGCTCTTGTTCCGCGTTTAAAGTAATTTCTTTTAGCATAAATATATTTCGTGTTGATTTTTCTCGTTCCCAACTGCATTATTTTTTATCAATCTTTTTGTTGCTTTGAGGAAAAGCCCTCCAATCGTCGTACCCAATTGGTACGTTTGTATCAAGTTGACATAATTTAATAGACATTATACCGATTTAATTTAAGTGTTTGATTTCATTAGTTTTAGCAAAATAGGAATTTTAAGTAAATCAATGGGTTACATTAAATCGGTATAATGTCTAATGTCTCCTACCAGGTTTAAGTGTGATAAAAATACACTTGCCCTTGCCACCTAAACTTTAAACAAGGGAAAGTTTGAAACAGGTGAATATTAATTACTCACTTGCTAACTTTTTTACTTGATTAACTAAGGCATCTGAAAGCCAATAACCTTGCTCTCTTAACAGTGTCATTAATGGAATAACTTTTTCAATCAAATTTCGTTGTTTAAACAATAATAAAAGTCCAGCTGTACCTACAACTGACAAATCAAGTTGCCTTGCTTTAATACGTCCTGCCTTATCATCAAGTAATAAAAGGGCTTCTTCATCAATTGAGGTACCCAATAAAATAACTTCACGTTCACCCTTATCAAGATTTAGCGTGATTTTATTAATACGCTCATTCGTCTCATCCGGTTTTTCTACTTGAATAAAACTATCAAGTGCTTCTTCGATAAAATCAGACTCAGTGCCGATTTTTCCCAATAATTCCTTCTGCACTCTAGGCGGAATAAGGAGACGTTGAAACGCTAATTCATTGAGTAAGTTTATTTTTTGAATTTTTGCCAGCGCAATAATAGGACCTGTATCAGAAACAAGTGTCTTCATGCCATAACCCTTTGGAGAACAGCCTGTTCAGCCTCTAATTGATTAGCAATTTCATCATCAGTGTAATTAAAAATACTGACTTGATATTTTCCGCATACCTCAAAAAAATCGGTTCTTGACAAACCTGCCAGTTCAGCCGCTCTACCAGATGACACTTTTCCTAATTCAAACATTTTTAAGGCAGCCATCAAACATAAATGCTGCTTTAACTCAAATTGAGTCAGTTGAACAGCCATTTCAAATCCTGCCGGATAATTTATTTCAATAGTCATTATTATCGTTTTCGGTTATACGTATCTTGAATCAGCTTGCCCTTACTACACCTAAACTTAAAACAAGGGAAAGTTTTCAGTTATCAATAATCAGTTATCAGTTATTTGCTTGTGCTTAGCGAGCGTAGGGTGGGTAGAGTGAAACGAAACCCACCGCAATCGTTGAATTGAGGAATGGTGGGTTTCCGCTTCGCTTCTACCCACCCTACACTTCACTGCCATTAAGTTAAGGAATATTTCTTGGAATCCAAACCGTAAGTAATGGATTATTCGGCTTAAATATCAAACACTTCCAAATCTAAAGGTTTGGATTCCAAAGCTTAACTTAATGGCATTGACCCTACACTTGCTACCTAAACTTAAAACAAGGGAAAGTTTTCAGTTATCAATAATCAGTTATCAGCTTGTGCTTAGTAGTCAAGAAATACTATTTTTTCAAAAAATGGTATTTCTAATAGTTTACCTTATATAGAGGGCAATTCTTTGGTTGCCCTGAAAATGACTGTTTTCAATTCCAAGACTTTTTACAAAATTTTCCTTTCAACTAGATACCTATTTTACAGCAAACAAAAATTAAGTCAAAAGATTTTTGCGTAATTTTTACTTTTTGATGAAATAAATACATATTTTTACAAAGGTTTAATTGCTATGAAACGGCTATTTATAAGAAATAATATATTATTTATCATTTTAATTAGGACTTAAATAGACCGATGAAAAATAATGATCCATTATTCGATTTACAAAATAAATTGTTACGCGCTGAACATGGCTATTTGAGCCATATTATAAATTAGCAAGCGTAAAATAAATACTGATGTAAAAACCGCTACCTAACTCACCACCGGTAGAGATATCTATGTTTCCTACCCGCTCTGTTATAACACTTTCAGAGCAACCGTGATAATAAAAAATCATAATATTCAAAAAACAGTGACAAACACAACATCATGCTTTGCCGCAGAATTCAGGGAACTACTTCCCATAGTAGATGCAGGCATACCTGGCATAAGACTATCAAATAGCCAATTGGTAAAAGCTCGCCACCGGAACTTGTTATCAGATACCTTCTAGGATATAATGACATTTTATTTACTCCATTCGCATTAAATTAGTAAATAATAAATCAGAGGTTGTCGACTAGGAATTGGCAACCTCTACTTTTATGTTATTTAAATGAGCAATCAAATCCGTGAAAATGTTGGGCAGTGATTCTTAGTAATCCAGTCGATTATGAATCGTCAAATTTTCAGAATCTGATGAATGACTCTATTAATATTCAAAATTGTTAAAGAGCATTTTTTAAGTGGTAACTACCCATCTTAAAAATTTATAAATTGTATTGTGAAACATTGTACTCCTTTTTCAAAGTTTGTAAATACCCTAGTAAAGTACAAAAAAATTTAACTCCTTGTAAATTAAGACATTTTTTTTAGCCTCCCCCTAGTGTGGACTAGGGTAAATTAATTTTTGACGATTTTGGTTCATTTTTTGCATAAGAGCCATTTTTCCAAAAATCGTATTTTTTTACGCCCTTCGTTTTAGCCCATTTTTTTGTGAACAGGGTATAATTAAGGAACGTGCATGAAATAAATTCGACAACTAAACCAGACCTGGCAAGGTCAAAATCAAGTTTGGACGCTGCTCTTGACCTGCCAGGTTTTGTTTTAACCTGGCAGGTCTGGTTTTAAAGTTGACTAAATTATTTGATGCACGTTCCTAACCTTAAATTTATTTTGAATTTTCAGATAGAAATCCGATTTTTTGAAAAACTCGGATTTCTTGAACTGGTTATGCAGCACGATTAAAAAATTTCATTCGCCCTTCAATAACTCGTACCGGTTTGAAAGATGCCCTTTATCTTGGTTCACCCCCCCTGTTTTGCGAATCCATTTTCGTAACGCCAACTCCTTCACCGCATTAACCACGGTGGTTCTGCTGAACCCCGATTTTCTAACTAATTGGTTATAACTAGCCTGACACAAATGATTGCCATTTGAAAAAATGGCTAAAGTTTCATAAACTATCGTTGCTGCTGATACATTTGACATTTTGTTATTCTCCTTATGTGTTGAGCAAAATAACCATTTTTTTTACAAATACTATTTCTTAAAGAAATAGTGTTTTTTATTGGATATATTTTGCGCTTTTTTTTAACCTAAGTGGTTGGAGATCAACCTACTTTATGGTAAGTCATTGAAAAATAAATAAAAATAACTTTTTGCATCGGTATTTGTCAGCCAATTTATTTGAATGAATTAAAAATTGATCAACTTTGCCATTTTTTAAGTTGGTGATTTACCAACTATTACCTTTTTGTATTTTGACGGGTTGTTTTATGCAAAAAAAAACCTTTGGAGTATTACTAACTGAATATATGTACCGTATTGGAATGAGTGAATCATTTTTGGGAAATAAAATTGGTGTCAGCTCTGAAACGGTCAGAAAGTGGAAACTCGAATATACTAAACCAAGGAAAACAAATCGGGATAAAGTGGTTGCAGCGGCTAAACTGATGCGATTAAAAGAAGAAGAAACGAATGATTTGTTAGAAGCTGTGCCATTTCCAAAAGAATTTCCTGTTATTGAAGATTTGGCAGAGGCTATTTTTATTAACTTTATTCCCTCACTATTTAACCGATTAGATCGGCTTGCTTATCCTATTATGTTATTACTGACTCAAGCAACTTGGGGGGAGCCACCTTTTCGTAAAGCTTTGTTGGTACATGCTAAAAATAGATATTCGCCGGAAAATGTTTTACATATCCAACCGCCCTATAATTTGGACATGGATACTTATTTTGCAGATTTAGGGGAGCAATGTGGATTTGATAACGTAAATAGTGGCAATAGTTTAAAAAAAACCTTCGATAAACGCATAAAAAATAATCGTTTGTTTCTATTAATCAGTCGTTTTGAAAATAGTGAACCATCATTGCGCGAAGAACTAGCCAAAATGATTCGCGCCCTGAGTGATGTGCATACGAATCGTTTGCATGTTATGTTTTGTGGGGGGGCAGGTTTAAGTGAACTTAAATTTAAAAATGGTGCGATGTCCTTGTTGAATTTGGCGGAGGTTGAACATTGGCCAGAATTAGGCTATTTGGAAGTAAAAGCTTTGGCAAAATATCGTTTTCAGAAATTGCAATTAAGCGACGATTTAGCAAATGAGCTATTGTATATTAGCGGCGGTCATCCACAGCTGCTAAATGAGTGTTTAAAAATAAGGCAAGCTTTTCCTCGTTTTGCCCTAGATAAATATCCCGAACTGTTAAGTCAACGTGATTATATCTGGCAATTGTTTACCCCTTTTATGCAAAATATCGTCGAAAAAAAACAAATAGGGGAATGGTTGCAACAAGAACATTTAGGCAAAATGCAACCTTATATCCTTAACGATTTAATACGGCAATTATATTGGAAGAATTTATTGGTGGGAAAGGAAATGGATGGGGAAAAGTATTTATTTTGGCGATGTAAAGCGATAAAAATGGCAGGGCTGGAGATATTGATATAAAAGAAATCCGATTTTTGGAAAAAAACCGGATTTCTAGCACCTGATTTTTAAAACGCCGAAAACCCATTAATTCCTACCATTCTGATACCATTTAAACAGGGCAGTCAACCAACCGAACATCGCAGTATCTCGTACCTTCTGTTCTTGCTGTAATTCACTAATATTTCCGCAAATCCTAGCACTTTCTTTTTTCAGGGCAACCTTGAGTTCACCCAGAGTGTTCTCAGCTTCTTGGTGGTTAATCTGTATAATCTGCTTGATGTCTCGGTTATCCGTCTTGATCTGTTTATTGTCCACTTGGACAGTTTTGAGACGCTTTAGGATTGTATCAAAGTTCACCGTTTCACCTTCAGATAGCGGGTGATAAACTTGAGTACCTTTCTGTACCGGCATTTCCATCACTTTCGCCTGATCTTCCAAAGTGAAAAAGTCAAACAGCCTACTTGGATATCTCATAATGGTCCGAACCAATGCCTCAATAGCAGCTGCATCTTTCAGCTTTTCAGGATCACCATATAGCTTGACGGTACAAAATTCGCCTCTGTTGCAAAAACCCCAGGCATTTTGAATGGTCAAATCAATGGTTTTCCTTTTCATGTTGCCCTCAAATTTCAATTTGACATTAACGATTGGCTCTATATTAAAGTCAAATTTGACATCTTTACCGTTATCACAGACTGTTTTAGAAAAACGGAACTGCATATCACAGGCACGTAAATCCTTCTCCAAATTCGTTTTTATCTTGACTTCATGTCCTTTTTCGCAAAAGGCAAAAAGACGGATGTTAGGATTGCCCTCATTCTTACACTGATAGTTGAGGGAGAAGTCTTTCTGTAAATAAGGAGGTCGTCCGTCATCTTTTTCCTCATACACGATTTTATAATCAGTCAGGTAGCCTTCAATCAAACCACCGCCGCTGATATTATCGGGACAAAGAATAAAATAATTGACAGGAATGCGTAGTTCTTCTTGTAGCTCATTTAAGAGAGTAGCAAATTCTGCCATATTATTATGCAAAATCTTTAGAGTAGGTACCATTTCTTTATAGGAATGTATCCCATGTTTACACAGCACTTTCTTTCTTGCCCATTCACAATCTTTTATGGCAGTTTTGAGAACTTTAAGTTTTTTAAGCTGATCCATTGTGAGAGTGTCGGCTCCGACAACAGCAATAAATTCCTTCACTCGTTTAAACTCAGCACGCAACCGTTTTTCGCGTTCTTTGAGTACACCAAGTGAAAGTTTAAGCAATGCCTCCCTTGACATTGGAGGAATACCTTTCTTTTTTTGCATATTAAATTCCCCACGTTGGTACAAAGAAATACTGACTTTAAAAAAAATCTGATTTATACTGCCCACAGGCACAAACTTAACTTTTCTAATAAGGTTGGTGGGCAAGAAAAAGACTTTAGGAGCCCTACATTTAAAACTTATAAAAAAAATTAAATTTATGCCCGTGTGCAGTATATAATAAACTGAAAAAATCAAACACAAACCGATATAAAAAAGATGTCAACAGAAATATACATTTTATTAGTTTTATTACTACTAACACTGATAGGAGCATTTTACTACCTGCGCTCATATCGCCATCCTATTGTGTTACGTTTATCTACTGATAGTTCTCAACTATTAGTCATTCCTTTAGAACAGCTCCAGCAAGCCAAGCGGTTATTACAACGTACTCACCGCCTTAAAGCAATTCTAGCAGATAATGATGTACATATTACCTGGCTAGATAATGCTATAAACTTCGTCGGAATGTCAAATCAAGAACGCAGTGAATTAATAGCCGAAAGATTAATGGCGACTTGTGAAAACATTGATGCTAATGTGTTCAAATTATCTTTAGGTGAAACCTTTCCGCTTAATGTTAGTGATTGCCTACTATATTTTCCACCGGCAAATTTGCCAACGGCTGATGATATTATTCGGTACTTACAGCGCAATAATCTGGATAATTGTAATATGGTTATTATCACATTAGAACCAACTCAACAAATCCAATTGCGCCCTTATGGTGAAGATCGAACGACACGATTGATAGTACCGACTAGTCGAGAGCTAACAGCTTTACTTTTACAACCTAAACCGACTGATGTATTTGTATTTTTGTTAGCAAATCAATTGGCAATAACTCAAATTTCTCCTTACATGACTAAAGGAGGTGTGACTAAAAATAGTGCGTTTTTTGGACGCGAAAAAATTATCACTGATATATTGAATCGCAAACTGGCTAATTATTTAATAATAGGTGGGCGACAGTTAGGTAAATCAAGCCTACTTAAACGAATAAAGCGACATTATGAAAACCACTCCAAAGTAGAATGTTATTATCTCACTTTGTGGGGTAGCAATTTGCAAGATATTTTAATCGATCTGTTAAAATTGCCTGAAGATACGCAATTAAACGACTTATTTAAAAAATTAGGTCATGTACCGGCTGGAAAACAACGCTTATTGCTGATTGATGAAGCGGATGAATTTATTCGTAGCGAAAAAGCTAATAATTATCCCGTTCTTAGTTTTTTTCGTGGATTAAGTGAATTAGGAAATTGCCATTTTATTTTTGCAGGATTTTGGAATTTGCACGATGCGAGTGACATTGACTATCAATCTCCCATTAAGAATTTTGGTCGGACCATACACATTGGTAAGTTAGAAACAAAAGCCTGTCGCCAATTAGCAACTAAACCAATGGCAATGTTAGGCATTCGGTACGAGTCTGAAAAATTAGTCGCCCAAATTTTAACCGAAACGGGACAACGAGCTAATTTGATTGCAACAGTATGTGACGAAATACTGAATAAACTAGCCATTAAGCAACGTGTGTTAACTCAAAAAGAAGTGAGTAATGCGTTGCATAGTAAAGCTATAGCAGAAGCATTATCAGGTTGGGGCGAATTAACGGGTGATGAGCAAGCGACCCGTTTGGATCGTATTATTATCTACGCGACAATCAAGAAGGGAGAATTTACCAAAACGGCTCTCTTAAATTTTCTTAACAAGTATCGCTATAGCTATACAACTACACAACTCGAAAAATCACTCAAACGTCTTGAAATCGCGTTTATTATTCAACGTGATAACAAAAACCGTTATAACTATTGTGTGCCGCTATTTAGAAAAATGTTGCTCAAGGAAGATTTGATTGCTTTGTTGAAACAAGAATTGATATCCTAAAAATTTAACAGGGAAAAAATACCCTTTTTGGAAAAAAGGGTATTCCTAATGATATATAGCTTTTCAGAAAAATAAAAGTTCTCAGACCTGACAGGTTTCCAAAACCTGTCAGGTCTTGAAGCCAAAATATTTATCTGAAAAGCTATAGGTGTGAAACAATTATTTCGGAATGAAGTTTCACAATTACGCAGTGAAACAGTGAAACAATTTTCATCTCTGCAATCCTTGTAGTTACTTCTCTCGACAAAAAGGAGTCAATTAATTATGAGCGAGGTACAAAAAATGCCTTCTATAAATCATAGCTTTATACAAGCCAAAATAACTGGGTTGCTTTTTAATAATGAAAAGTTTACCCCTTTTGTAGAATTAAGTCTTGATGCCAGTCAGGTAGATTTAAGCCAATTTGGTTTAAAAGCAAAAGATGAACTCATACCTGATGTATGTCTTTATGAGGGCGTTCATCAATTTGATCCGCTTTCCGATGCCTCTAAAAGAAGTGATATGCCAGTATTGACTATTGAAATCATTTCCCCAAGTCAAGGTACTGATGATATTTTAGCCAAATTCAAAGCCTATTTCGCGCTGGGTGTTAAATCATGTTGGCTCGTTATACCAGCAAATGAAGTGATAACTGTTTACTCAGCACAAGGTGATTTTGAAAGTTTTGGTAGTAAAGATACTGAAGTGATTGACGAAATTTTGGATATTCGTTTACCAAAAGCGCAAATTTTTGGTAAAGGTAAACGTGGGAGTATGGTAGGTCGGGTTAGCTTATAGCATTAAATCAAATTAAAGGGGCCAGGGTCGAATTGTTTTTTAAACATTACAATTTGTATAAAAATTAAAAATTAAATTGAGCCTGGCCCCTTTTTTAATGCAAATGATTATTGAGGATAGGTGGGTTTTCTACCCACCCTACACGAGTTCAAATGACAATCCGTTAATTGATCGCAGCTTTACGAAGGTAAGTATCTATTCATCCGTTGTACTAAGGAACGTGTCTGAAATAATTAGGGCAGCCATAAAGGATTACCCATACACAATGTGACAATCCGTAGGGGTAATCCCTTGTGGTTACCCTACAGTTAACTTAGGAATAAAACTTTAATAACTTGCCAATTTTTCAACCCAAACCTGACAGGTTTAATTTTTGATCTTATTAAATTTTTATTCCTTAGGAACGTGCATGAAATAAATTCGACAACTAAACCAGACCTGGCAGGTTCAAAAGAAAACCTGCCAGGTCAAAATCAAGTTTGGACGCTGCTCTTGACCTGCCAGGTTTTGTTTTAACCTGGCAGGTCTGGTTTTAAAGTTGACTAAATTATTTGATGCACGTTCCTTAGTTATTTTATACACGTTCCTAAATCAAACTGAAAAATCCGTTTGATTCTTAAATCCGTTGTACTAAGACTGACATCAAGTATACACAATCCATGTAGTTCCCGGTTTTAATCCTTTCTTATATACTTTAGTTAAATAACATAAGCACTTAAAAATGATATCATCTTATCAAAATCATGATGTTTTTTAATCTTGTCAATCCTTAAATCCTGTTAATCCTGATTCAAAGTTTTTCACAGTAGTCAGCTTTCTCAAGGCAGATTTTCAGCCGTTTTGCTAAAAGCGGGATATGAGGTTGCCTATTCATGCTGATATGATTACCCGGTACTATATGTACCTCTGTTCCTTCAAGAGCCAAATCAATCCAGGCGAGTTCCGGGTTGTGAGGCAGAAAAGCATCCCGCTCTTTGGCACGAAAAAAGAGGATTTTGCCAGGATAGGTACTGGGAATATAGTCAAACATGGCTTTAGAATTCGTTTTAAACAGTTTAAGTACTGTGCGAAAGTGAGTTAAATCTAAATCAAAAAATTTTTTATTGGTGGTTTTTATTTGCTTAATACAGTAGTCAAGCTGCTCATCAGGTCCAAGCTGACGTAATTCCGCTAAAGGAAGCGAAATATCATAACCCAGTTCTAGCAGATAAGCCAAAATTTCAGCATCATCATTCAATTCGACAGGCATGTAACCTAATCCCGGTGTATCCATCATTGCCAGCAATGCGACTTTTTGACCCAGCGCGTGTAACTGTTGTGCCATCTCAAAAGCTAAAGTTCCTCCAAAAGAAGAACCGCCTAAAAAATAGGGGCCCTCCGGTTGAAGGATACGCACAGCCTTTAGATAATGAGTCGCCATCTCCTCAACTTGGGTTTGTGGTTCAGTTTTTCCATCCACACCTTGTGCCTGTAGTCCATAAACAGGCTGTTCCGCACCCAACTGTTCTACCATATCTCGATAAAAGTAAACATGTCCACCCGCAGGATGCATTAAAAATAAAGGGGGAGTTAAAGTATTACC
>Ga0233403_10001119_pt1 | contig 12587 bp, 7 predicted proteins | sample Na_oxic_1_MG_FD_179866 | JGI IMG/M metagenome (GOLD analysis project Ga0233403, IMG submission 179866) | Seawater microbial communities from Saanich Inlet, British Columbia, Canada - Na_oxic_1_MG | ecosystem: Environmental > Aquatic > Marine > Inlet | place: Canada: British Columbia | collected...
AGTGAGGAGTGGATGACATATGCACTTGTCGTGGGTCTGAGGGTGAGACCCGGCACAACGGAGAAAGATATGGAAACCTGGATGGAGGATTGTCTGATCGGTTCTGACACGCTAATCGAAGACATGAGGAGAAAGCGGATTCTGGGTGCCGAGAGAAAGCGGATTCTGGGAGACGGGGAACTTGTTCCGGCCAGAGGTGTCATTCTTTTTTCCGTAAAAGCCAAACCGTCCGAGGGGGCGGAGCGGTTTATCGAACCCGGGGAGGTGTTGCAGATATTCAACACATCCGACCCGACGGGAAAACACGGTCCTGTGGAAATGGTTTTGTATGTGAGAAACAAAAACGCTTAGTACACCAAAACAACACCAAACATCAAATGCTATGGATAACGAGGAATTTTTTGATTCGTTTCTTCTGAGGCAGTTTCACGAATTTTACCTTGAGATCATTCGACAGAAGAAAAATGTCGGACACGCCGGTCAGATGAGACACACAGGCTTGCAGAAAAAGGAAATCCTGACAGCCGACAGCTCGGAAATAACGCCATCAGACAAGGCCGCAGATTCCCATCCTGTTTACAGCGCACTTCTGGGTGTGATGGAAGAACAGGTCGCCGAGGCGCGCAGGCGCGGTGGGGAATATGGTGTCAGCTTTTATAAGGAGGCGCAGTATGTCATGGCAGCACTGGCTGATGAGATATTTCTCAATTTGGACTGGGAGGGCAGAGAGGCATGGAAATCCAACCTTCTGGAATTCAAACTCTTTGGCACCTATATAGCTGGTGAGCTTTTTTTCCGGAAGGTGGATGACCTTCTGAAAGCGCGTGATCCTTCGTACACGGAGATAGCGGCAGTTTATTTTTTGGCGATATCACTGGGATTCAAGGGAAAATTCAAGGGCAGACAGCAGGATGAGGGACAGATTGACTTCTACCGCAGACAGTTGTTCACCTTTATCTTTCAGAAGAGTCCTGACCTATTCAGAGAAGCAGGAAGGCTTTTCCCGGAATCTTATGATCACACCCTGAGAGAGGGAAGCGGAAAAAAACTGCCCTACCTGAAGCCGTGGTTATGGCTGATTCTCTTCCTGTTCCTCTTATTTTTGGTGGTTTCTCATGGGATATGGGCCTATTCCGTTCAGGAGTTGGATGAGCTTATTGAGGAGACACTCAGGAAACTCAACATGATAGAATAAGATCAGGCCTCCGAATGAGATCAGACCTCCGAGGTTTTCAAAACCTCGGAGGTCTTTGGGGAGGAGGTCTTTGGGGAAAATATGGAAAAAATGAGATCTGTGCTGCTTATTGTGATCGGGGTTTTTTTTGCCTCAATAGCCTATACGATGCGTAGTTTTCTTTGGACTGCGCCGAGAGAGATATGGGTGTTCCTCACATCCATCGGGACCACCCCCTTTTTTATTCTCGCCGGGATTATCCTCCTTATTTGTATTATCCTGATATTCATTTTTCTCATCTTTCGGGTTTCCCGGAAAGAGACCCCCGCGGCTGTTCAGAAAAAACCTGAAGATACCGGGGAAGCACCTTTCCGGATAGGTGACGATAAGGAGGAGACAAAAAAAACCTCTTTTCCTGAAAAAACGACATTTTCCCCATCGGAACTCAGAAAAAACTTTGTCAGGGCAGACAGACGGCTGAAAGCCAATGTCTCAGGCAGAAATTACCGTTATGAAATTCCGTGTCTCCTGATGATCGGCGAACTCGGATCAGGAAAGACAGGTGTTCTGGATCAGAGCGGCCTCAATCTTCCCATGGGCAGCCCCATCGGGAAAAATATCGGATTGAAAGACGCATGCAGATGGTGGCTTTTTGAAAACGGAATAGTTCTGGATGTCAGCGGAGACCTTGTTCTCCGGAAAGACGGTGATATTTTCGGATCTGACGAAAAAATGTGGCATCTCCTGCTGAGACTGCTTCAGAAACACCGCCCCAAGCAGCCCACAGACGGTGTCCTCCTCACCATTCCCTGTACGGATATCATCACTTTCGGGGAAAAGATGCCGGATATGGACAAAATCGGGGAAAAGGCAGATATTCTATACCAGAAACTCTGGCAGATCCAGAAAATTCTGGGAATTCGCTTTCCTGTTTACATTGTTGTCACCAAATGTGATCAGATTGAGGGATTTGAAAATTTCAGCAACGAAACTCCCCGGGGATCAGCCAGCAATATTTTCGGATGGTCCAGTCCTTATGCCATTGATGCGGCATATTCAGGCGACTGGCCCGGGAAAGCATTTCAACAGATCAACGAATCCCTTGTTCAGACCCAGTTCGGGATGTTCACAAAAGGGACAAGGGCCGAAAACAGCGATGGCATTTTTCTGTTCCCCTCCGCTCTCCAATCGCTTGCAGCCCCTCTTCAGGTTTATCTGGACCGTCTGTTCAGCCAGAGCGTCTATCACGAATCCTTCATATTCCGGGGGCTTTATTTTTGCGGGGACAAGGGGATGTTCACAAATGACCTGTTTGATAAGAAGATATTCCCTGAATTCGGAATTGCCAGGCCTGTCAGAACGGTTTCTGTGTCAAGAAACCGGAGAGTGATCAGCACCCAGATCGTTGCCGCCCTGATTCTGGTCATAGCGGCGATGGGATTATGGGGTGACACGGCCAAGCTTGCCAAAGATAAAACAGGTGTAACGGAAATTGTGAGGGATGTAGAGGATAATGTCAAGGAAAGGGTGGCGGAAAAGAGAAAGAGAGGCGGTCTGAGGAGATATGTCCTGCTTCAGGGCCCCTACGCAAAGGTTCCGTTCGAAAAAAGGACATTGGATATGCTCAGACAAATGTCAAATGTCTGGACACTGAGATATGATTTCATTCCCTCCTCATGGTTCAGCCCCATTCATGGTGAGATCACACAAACATTCACAGCGGCATTCAACGATATTATTTTAGAGACACTGGAGATTGAGCTGCTTCAGAGGACAAGGCAGGTTTTTGATATCTTTGATACCAAAGACCGAAATTTTGACGATTCGGCAAAAATTCTCGCACCAGATCAGATGCCCGAATTCGCCGAATTTGACAGTTTTTCCAAAAAACTCAGGGAGCTTGAGGAGAATGTGAGTTTATACAACAGCTTTTCATCCTCCCAGAATTTGAAATCCCTCGGAAAGGTGGTTCTGTATCTGTATGACATTGATCTGCCCGCCGATTTTTATGAGGGAGGCGAATATTATCTCAATGCCCTGAAATTGGCACAATATCGTAATTTTAATCCTGAGAAAGATCTCAGTATCAGCTTGAAGCAACCTCCGGAAGAACTGGCGGATAATCTGTACAAGCGACTGTTTGACCCCAATCTTGTTGATGAGCATCTGAAAACCCTGTCCGACCAATTGGGAATATTCAAACAGCAAAACCGAAAGGCGGGCAATGACGACAAACGGATTCGCAATCTTCTGGAAACGATTTCCAAAACAGAGATATTGCTCGCCAGACCTGAGATATCATGGGTTTTCAATAAATCGTTCAGTCTTGGAAAGCCGTATGACGCCATCCTCTATATCATTGACAGTTCAGCTTTTCTGGGGCCGGATTTGCGTTCGAAGATTGAAAAGACCGGAGAGACGAAGTTCCGGGAACTCAGAGAGCAGCTCAGGCAGAAAAAAAGCGAACTGACAGGGCAGCTGCTGGAACGGGAAAAAGGGGAGGTCATGAACCGACTCTCTCCGGCGGTGATCAAGCTCAGAGCAGATCTTCAGAAGGTCATGAAGCAGGAATTCATGACCTTGTCGGCAGATAGCGGATATGACATTGCGATTCCCCCCGGAATGCGGCTCGTATGGGATACAGAGACACTTAAAAACGGCATCGGATATTTTGAGTCCTATGAAGGATTCCTCAAAACCGAAATCAAAGATGTCCCGGCCGGATTGCGGAATACTGTCACCAGCGTGGCGCAAAAGAATATGGAGCAGAAGATGCTGACCATGATCGCCGAGGCCCTGTCCTTCGAACCGCTTTCAGCGGGAACTTTTGATCAGCTCAGGGAAAACGATCTTCTGCTGGAAATGAGAAATCTCAGGGAAGCAGAGGTATTTCTCAACCGCCTGCTGAAATATTTTGATCAGTTCAGCCTGATGGGCGCCTATTCGGTGATGTCAGAGATTCTCTCCTGGCAATATTCCAGAAGCCTTGCCGCTGCGGACAGGCTTCTGGAGAAGGAAATCCTGTATGAGATCAGAGGGGATGATAATTTCTCATGGTGGGACGGCCGGGAAAATCCGCCTCTTTCCCTGCTTGCGTTTGATGTGTCCGATGAAAAAGAACTGAAGTATGCTTTCCAAATGGAAACAAAGCGAATTCAGCATCTGGCATATATCTATGTTCAGCCGATTGTCGCATTTTCCCAGGCCAATCCCGTGTTTAAGGGAAAAAAAGAGGAGCAGAGCCTGTTCAAATGGGAAAGGATACTGTCGGAAATTGGGAAGTATGATGCCAAAAAACCCGAAAATTCCGTGACTGCCCTGGAAAAATTCATTCTTTTTGATATGGATGAGATTAATCGGAAAAACTATCTGCAGAAAATATCCGGAAAGGAGCTGAACGAAAGATCAGGAGATATTTTTCTGAAAAGAAGGAACGAGCTGAGAAGACAACTTTATGAGCAGTGCCAGCGACTGGCAGAGAAGATCATATTCCCTGAATATGATGAGATACGAACCTTCTTTGACCAAAAACTGGCAGGCAGATTCCCGTTTTCCGACATAACGGGGCAGACCGGGCAGGGTCAGCTGACGGCAGACCCGGAGGATATCCGTGATTTCTACCGGCTTCTGGATAGGAAAGATGCCGCAACCATCCGGAATGTGCTGGAAGGAAGCAAAGGCATGGGAATCTCAGCTGACCATGTCCTTGAGTTTCTGAGCCGGATGGATCGGGTTCGCGTGTTTTTCGGGTCATATCTGGACGATAAAAAAGAGGATGAGAAGAAACAAGGTGAAAATGCGGCTGCCGGGGACAGTAAGAAAGAGGTGGGCGGCAAACCGTCAGAAAAGGAACAGGTTCCGGAATTTGACATTGATGTCAGATTCCGCGTCAGTCAGGAACATGAACTGCTGGCCAACAGGATCATTGAGTGGAAACTGGAGGTGGGCGATCAGGCCATGACAAATGGCAGAAACACAGGACGATGGCAATATGGCGAAGCCCTCTCGTTTTCGCTCAGATGGGCAAAAAACGGCTTGGACTATCCTGTTTTTGCAGGCGCCCATGCCGGAATTCGGACAGAAGACAAACAGGTGACATATAAATTCGACACTCCCTGGTCTCTCTTACGTTTCCTGAAAACTTATGGCGCCACTGCATGGGAACTGGATCAGTTCAAGGATTCCAAACCTCACACACTCAAATTTTCAATCGACACCATGCGCGCGGGCACGGAGACACAGGCAGGAAGAAAATTCAGCACCCGGGTGTTTATCCGCGTGAGCATTTCAGATGCCGGAAAAGTTCTGGAAATGCCGGTTTTCCCGGAAAAGGCGCCGGCATTGTTGAAAACTGAGAAACTGGCGAACTGAGGCGTTTATGAGCGAAGAAAAAAAGACAATGGATGCCGGCCCGGAAGCCGGCCCGGAAGAATCCGCATTTTCAGATTTTTCAGACCCCGATGATGTGGAAAGGCTGCTGAGGCCGATTCCGGGGGATAATCCCGCAGGAGCATATCTGCGCTATGAAGGCACTTACGACAGGATACAGGAAGCGCGCAGGGAAGATGACCCGACACTCCCTCAGGGAGTATGGGAAAGGACTCTGAAAAAGGCGGATTGGAAGAGTGTCAGAACGATCTGCACCGAGGCTCTGGAAACCCGGTCCAAAGATTTGCAAATTGCAGTATGGCTGACAGAGGCCCTTTTGCATCAGGAGGGCTTTGCAGGTGCCAGAGAGGGGATAAGGCTGCTGACAGAACTTTGTGACAGATTCTGGGATGATCTTTATCCTGAAATTGCCGAAGATGACATGGAAAGCCGGATTTCCCCTTTTGTCTGGATGAATGAGAAGCTCTCCCTGAAGCTCAGGCTGATACCGATAACAAATCCTCTTTCCGCGACAGATGCCGTCCCGCACACGTTTGCAGACTGGGAGAATGCCAGTATGCTGGAAAAGCTGGCTGCCAAAGACAGGAATCTGGCTGAAAAGGCTGAATTGGAAGGTAAGATCACCCGGGCAAAGTTCCTCGGGAGTGTCATGTTCTCCCCGACATCTTTTTACAGTGTGCAACTTGAGGATCTGACTGAGACGCTGAGACTTCTGGCATTGCTGAACCGCTTTCTGGATGAAAAATGCGGCAGGAATGCACCCGCTCTGAACCAGTTCAGAAATGCGGCAGAGAGTATTCAGAGACTGACAAACACTTTCCTGCAGGAAAAGCTTGAAAAAGAGAGTGATGATGATCCCCCGGAAGATGAATATGATGAAGAAGGTCATAAGCGGGAAAAAGGGAGCAGAGAAAAAAGTGTGATGTCCATCCGGAACCGCGCAGAAGCTTACCGGATGCTCTCTGCCGCGGCAGACTATCTGCTGATCCATGAGCCTCACAGTCCGACACCTTATCTTGTCAAACGGGCCGTATCCTGGGGCCATATGTCATTAACCGAACTTCTTCATGAACTTATTGCTGATGAGCATGATTTGCAGCAAATACTCAAATTGCTTGGCTTGAAAGGGCCATTAAATGTCTGATGTCTGAAATTCGGAATCTGACTGTCCTGCATCAGACATTTTTCAATTAACCAAGGAGGTTTTATGTCAACAAGCACACAACACAAACTGGACCGTGTCCGCCCGCCCAGGGTGCAGATCACCTATGATGTTGAGATCGGGGATGCCATTGAGATGAAGGAACTCCCCTTTGTCGGCGGCATCATGGCTGACCTGTCGGGGAAGCCCGAGGAACCCCTGCCCAAACTCAGAGACCGTAAGTTTGCGGAGATTGACCGGGACAACTTCAATGATGTCATGACTGCGATCCATCCCCGTCTGGTCTTTCAGGCGGACAACAGGCTGGCCGATGACGACAGCAGACTGAACATCGAACTGAAGTTCGGCCAGATGGATGATTTTGATCCGGTGAATGTCCTGAAGCAGGTCGAACCGCTCAGGAAGCTTTATGAAGCCAGACAGAAACTCTCGGATCTTCTGACCAAGCTGGACGGAAACGATGATCTGGACAAACTTCTTCAGGATGTGGTGGAAAGCACCGAAAATCTGAAGGAACTGAAAACCCTTGCTGAAAGTCAGAAAGAAGAAGATGTCGAATAAAGTGGGATTTCCAAATTGGAAGGAGATAAGAAATGGCTGAACAAACGGAAGGACAGAGTGTGGGTGCGGCCGAAAATCAGGATCTGACCCTGCTTGACAAAATTGTCCGGGAGGGCGGAATGGCCCATGATGAGACCCAGGTGCCTTATGCACGGGATCTTATCAGTGAATTTGTGTCCCAGATACTTGATGAGGGCATGGCCGTCAGTGCTGACACGGTAGCCATGATCAACGAGCGCATTGCCCAGATTGACGAGCTGCTGAGCAATCAGCTTAATGAAATCGTTCATAACGATGAATTCCAGAAACTTGAAGCATCATGGAGGGGGCTGCACTACTTTGTGATGAACACTGAGACCAGTGTCATGCTGAAACTGCGTCTCCTGAATGTCACCAAGGCGGAACTGCTCAAAGACTTGGAAAAGGCGGTGGAATTTGATCAGAGCCAGCTCTTCAAACTGATATATGAGGAAGAGTACGGAACTTTCGGCGGTTATCCTTACAGCATGCTGGTCGGGGATTATGAATTCGGCCGCCATCCCCAGGATATGGCCCTGATTGAAAAGCTGTCCAATGTTGCGGCTGCCGCACACGCGCCGTTTATCGGCGCTGCCAGTCCCAGGCTCTTTGACATGGACAGCTTCACGCAGCTGGGGGTTCCCAGGGATTTGTCCAAAATTTTTGAAAGTCTGGAGCTGATCAAATGGAGATCCTTCAGGGAGAGTGAGGACTCCCGTTATGTCTCCCTGGTTCTTCCCCACATTCTGATGCGCCTCCCGTACGGAGAAGAGACGGCTCCCGTGGAGGGAATGAGTTTTGAGGAGGATGTGGATGGCAGAGACCACAGGAAATATCTGTGGGGAAACGCTGCTTATGCATTGGCAGAGAGGATCACCAACGCGTTCTCACTGTACCAATGGTGCGGTGCGATCCGCGGCGTGGAAGGCGGCGGCATGGTTCAGGGGCTGCCGACCCACACTTTTCATACGGATGAAGGGGACATTGCCCTGAAATGTCCCACTGAAATCGCCATCACAGACCGAAGGGAAAAAGAACTGAATGATATGGGGCTTATCACTTTGGTTCATTGTAAAAATACGGATTATGCGGCTTTCTTCGGGGCGCAGACCACACAGAAACCCAAAGTCTATGACACACCTCAGGCAAACGCGAACGCCAGACTTTCGGCGGTGCTCCCCTATATCCTTGCCTCCTCAAGGTTTGCCCACTATATAAAGGTGATCATGCGGGATAAGATCGGGAGTTTTCTGACGGCTGACAATGTCTCGGTTTATCTGAACCGATGGATCGGCAACTATGTTCTGGGAAAAGACGATGCGGGACAGGGAATCAAAGCCCAGTATCCCCTGCGTGAAGCCAGAGTTGATGTGACCGAAATTCCGGGAAAACCGGGATGCTACAATGCAGTTGTATTTCTCAGACCTCATTTTCAACTGGAGGAATTAACCACGTCCATCCGTCTGGTGGCTGAATTGCCGCCACCGGCAGCTTAAATGGAAATTTGAAACTGGGAATTGGCAGCAAAATTCAAATTCTCAGTTTCAAGTTTCAATCAGACAAGTTTCAATCAGAAAGGAGAAAAAATTATGGCAACAAACATGTACATTCAGATTGATCAGGTGAAAGGAGAGGCCACTGATGCGGCTCATAAAGACTGGATTGAGATCCTTTCGTGGAGTCATGGCTTTTCCCAGCCGGCTTCGCCTGTAAGAAGCTCCACCGGCTCCACAGTAGAAAGGGCCAATCACTCGGATTTTTCTATCACCAAGTATCTTGATTCATCAACGGACGATCTTCTGAAGGCACTTTGGGAGGGAAAACAGTTTGAGAAAGCGAAGTTTGAGTGTTTTCGCTCAACCGAGGGCACGCCGATCAAATACCTCATGGTTGACTTTGAGGACATTGTTGTTTCAAACTACAGCTTATCGGGCGGCGGGGGAGACATACCTGTGGAAAATCTCTCTCTGGCATACAGCAAGGTGACATACACCTATAATCCCAAGAAAAAAGATGATGCAAAAGCCGAAGGTGCTCAGCCAATCTCCCATGATCTGAAAACCAACAAGGTTGAATAAATAACATTCCCATCACGCCCGGTCCGCATCCGGAAAAGTGGGACAAATTTCCAATTTGTTCCGACGGGAGCAGGGAACGAAAGGTTATTTATTCAGGAACCGTGACTGAATAATTTCCCCATTTCCCGCTCCTGCCGGATTGCCGGATGTTTCGCCAAAGGCTGAGACAGACCGCGCCAATCATTCGACGGCCCGACTGAGCCTGCCCAAGTCCGAAACGAGCGTGGCCTGGGTGTTATTTGGTCATGGTTCCTCAGTCAGTGTTCATTTAAGGAGAAAACTATGTCAACAAGCACACAACACAAACTGGACCGTGTCCGCCCGCCCAGAGTGCAGATCACCTATGACGTGGAGATCGGGGATGCCATTGAGATGAAAGAGCTCCCCTTTGTCGGCGGCATCATGGCTGATCTGTCAGGGAAGCCCGAAGAACCGCTGCCCAAACTCAGGGATCGCAAGTTTGCGGAGATCGACCGGGACAACTTCAATGATGTCATGGCTGCGATCCATCCCCGCCTGATCTTTCAGGCGGACAACAGACTGGCTCACGACGACAGCAGGCTGAACATCGAACTGAAGTTCGGTCAGATGGATGATTTTGATCCGGTGAATGTCCTGAAGCAGGTCGAACCGCTCAGGAAGCTTTATGAAGCCAGACAGAAACTCTCGGATCTTCTGACCAAGCTGGACGGAAATGATGATCTGGACAAACTCCTTCAGGATGTGGTGGCAAGCACTGAAAACTTGGAAGACCTGAAAATGCTTGCGCGCGGGACAGAAGAAGAGGGGATATCCCCGGATGGAACTGAAAAGAGAAAAGAGCCGGCCCCGGAGCAGCCACCGGAGCAGCCACCGGAGCAGCCAGAAGAACCGGCCAGAGCTGAAGCGTCAGAACCCGTAACAGAAGAAGCAGCACCGGAAACCCCGGCGGCAGATGAGTCGGAAAAAGATGAGCCAGAACCTGGGTCAGATGAAGCAGAGTAGCAAACCCGGTGTGTGTGTGCAACTTTTTAATCAGAACGCAGATGAACGCAGACACATGAGGTCGGCGAAGCTCTGTCGAGCCGCTGGTTATTCTTTTTCATTACTGATCTGCGTTTATCAGCGTCCGGCCATTTTTGCCCCTTCGAGGAGGTCGGCGAGCTCTGTCGAGCCGTTGATATATGCTTTGTCAGGAGAATATGAAATGGCAAATTCAAAATTCCAGGTCAGGGCTTCTCTGATTGACCGGCTGACGGATCTTCAGCCCCAGGTCGGGCGGGAGTCACTGCCTTTGAGAGCTGTCAACAGAAAACAGTTTAAGAAATCCATACGCAGGGACCTCTCATGGCTGTTCAACACACGCACACCGACTCCGGCAACCCTTTATGACAAAAAGGAACTGACGGTCATTGACTATGGCATACCCGACTTCGGCTCTTATTCGCCTGCGAGCAAGGATGATCAATCGCTTCTGGCCAGAAGACTCACCCGGGCCATCACATCCTTTGAACCCAGACTTAAAAATGTGCGGATCCGGGTAAAGCCGGAGATGACAAACGAAAAAAACCTTGATGTCATCATTGATGCGGTGATGGTTGTGGAAAACGTCAGGGAACCAGCCTCTTTCCGAACAGTTTTTCAGAAACAGACAGGGGAATGGAAAATGAGGAAGTGAACAGCAGGCATAATTCGATAGCAGAAGATAAGGGATTTCCCAACAGATAAGATATTTCTCTTAACATCCGAGGTTTTTCTTTCTCTTAACCTCGGATGTTTTCGGACTGACTTAACATCCGAGGTTTTCTTTCTCTTAACCTCGGATGTTTTCGGACTGACTTAACATCCGAGGTTTTTCTTTCTCTTAACCTCGGATGTTTTCGGACTGACTTAACATCCGGATGTTTTGAGCAGGAGAGGGCCGTCTCCGGGTATATTTTCCCATAATTGCAACCCTTCAGAACAGGCTTGTTTATGACAACAGATCAGGAATCGCTTTTGGAGTATTACAACAGGGAACTGTCTTACCTCCGCAGGATGGGGGCGGCATTTGCGGAGCAATATCCAAAGATCGCGGGCAGGCTGGAACTGGAGGCGGATCAGTGTCCTGATCCGCATATTGAGCGTCTCATTGAGTCGTTTGCTTTTCTGACAGCACGGATTCAACACACTCTGGAAAGTGAGTTTCCCCAGTTATCTTCAACACTTCTGGGTGTCCTGTACCCCCAGTTTCTGAACCCGGTACCTTCCATGACGATTGCCCGGTTTGATGCGGACCCGACTCGGACGGGGATCACTTCGGGACACCTGATCCCAAAAAACACACCCCTGTTCGCTCTCAGCGAACAGGGGAACACATGCCGGTTCAGGACCTGTTATCCGGTGATGCTGTGGCCTGTGGCGGTCACTTATGCCGGATTTGAATCAACGGATCAGTTTGATTTTCTGGACAATGCCCCGAACACCGCTCTGGTTCTGCGGATACGGATCGAAACTCCCGGAGCCATCGGGGATCTGACCGGGATGCATCGTCTCCGTTTTTATATCAGCGGTGACCGAATCCTGACAAATGCCCTGTATGAGCTGATTTTCTGTCATGTTCAACGGGCCGCTGTCCTACCGAAAAAAGGTGGCCGTCCGGCCTTTTTATCGGATGAGGCTATTCTGCCGGTGGGATTTGATGAGGATGAGGATGTGCTGCCCTATCCCCCCAATGCCCACAGAGGATATCGCCTGCTCCATGAATATTTCACCTTTCCCAAAAAATTCCTGTTTTTTGATCTTGATCTGAACCAGGCAGACTTTCTCAATGCACAGGGCTTTTCACCTGATGATCAGCAGTTTGATATCCTGTTCATGCTGGATCAGATGCCAGGAGAAAGACTGGTCATTGACCGGAACACCTTTTGTCTGGGGTGTTCTCCGGTCATCAACCTGTTCAGCAAGGTCACGGATCCCATCCGTGTGACCCGGAGACTTCCTGAGTATCCCCTGAATCCGGACAGCCGGCGGGAGAAAATCACAGAGATACATTCCATCCTTTCCGTTTCCGCTTCCGCTGATGCAAGAGATGGGTCAACAGAGGTCGCCCCGTTCTTTTCTTTCAATCACAAGATGGAACGCAAAGGACAGCAGGCATTCTGGCACGCGAACCGCATGGGCCACGACAGAAAAGACATTCCCGGAACCCGGATGCACATTTCATTTGTGGATCTTGATTTCAAGA
>Ga0233403_10001120_pt1 | contig 12581 bp, 10 predicted proteins | sample Na_oxic_1_MG_FD_179866 | JGI IMG/M metagenome (GOLD analysis project Ga0233403, IMG submission 179866) | Seawater microbial communities from Saanich Inlet, British Columbia, Canada - Na_oxic_1_MG | ecosystem: Environmental > Aquatic > Marine > Inlet | place: Canada: British Columbia | collected...
ACTTATGGATACACTGGACATCAAACTACCTTATTCAGATTGGGTACTCATTTTTGACTCTATCCGCCATTACATAAAATACATAGATAATCTGAAGAATCCAAGTGATGAAATTTCTGAAGACGAGCTTGCTGATTTTTACACGGATGGAGAAAATCTCAAAAACCTAGAAAAGCAAATTTCTCAAACATTTGAGAAACAATTTGGCAAATATTAATCTAAACGAGATTTTTACAACTGTGAGTGTTGCTTATCAAAGCATGAGTATTGACATTTCAAACGTATTAATTGACACTGGCTCCGCGACGAGTATTCTCGCAGTTGATGCGGTTGCGAGTATTTCATTTTGAGATAGAAATCGGTGGTATGGATTATGGTTTTGAAATAAATGGTATTTTAGGCATGGATTTTATCATTCGTGCCAAAGCCATTATTAACTTAGCAGAAATGAGAATTGATTTTGCTGGCTCTCTTTAACCAAGCCACTGAAACTCACCAACTCGAATACTGACTATCATTTTGAGTTATCTGAAAATGGTAATTGGTAATTCATAACTGAAATAGGGAATTATTATGCACATTTTACGTTATTTAGTTTTTTTTACTGTAGTTTTTCTTGCCACTTGTGTGGCGTATCAATATGTGGGGCAGGAAGATATTCATTCGACGGAGGAAAACTCCACACTGCCTGAAGTGTTTGTGCAGATGGGGCATCCATTGACAGTGGATAATATGGCCTTTTCCCATGACCATCGCACTGTTTTGTCCTTTAGTATGATTAGTTTTGAGTTTAAACTTTGGGACATAGAAAGTGGACGTGAAATTCAGACATTTTCCCTTGATTTAGAAGAACACCTTAACCTTATGAACCAGCTTGATAAAAAAGGGGAAAGTAATGAAAACATTCAACAAGTTTTTAAAGACATGATTTCCCATGTTATCCATCAGCTAAAAGACATGGCAATCGTACGAAAAGTGCTTGAAGGACAGTCATTTGATCCTATCGCACTTTCTTTTGATGGTCATATATTAGCAGTCCCCACGTCACTTTTCTCAGATGACAATACTATTACTTTGTGGAACATAGATTCTGAGCGTAAGATTCAGGTTTTAACAGGACATTCAAAAAGTGTAGAAACGACCACATTTTCTCCTGATGGTCATACTTTATTGTCAGGTAGTGCAGATAACACCATTAAGCTTTGGGATGTCAGTTCAGGGCGTGAAATTCATACCATGAAAGGACATCAAGATACAGTAATTGCTGTGAATTTTTCACCAGATGGTCGTACTATGTTGTCAGGTAGTGCAGATAACACCATTAAGCTTTGGAATGTGGCAACGGGACGTGAAATTAAAACTTTAAAAGGACTATCAGGAGAAGTATTTATTGTCAAATTTTCACCTGATGGACGTAATGTGCTATCTGCTAGTAAAGATAATACTGTTAGTAAATATCCCACTACTATTAAGCTTTGGGATGTGGCAACGGGGCAGGAAATTAAAACATTGCAGCATTTTTCTTATGATAATGTGATTGCTATAGGCTTTTCTCAGGACAGCAAAGCAGTATGGTGGGGTCGTAATAATCGTTATGGTTATGATATGGGCGAAAGCATTGTCAGACTAATAAATATTGAAAATGAGCGTGAAATCCGTTCATTTAAGCTTGCTGGATATTCTAGCCCAGTGTACGCTGTTACTTTTTCTTCAAATAGTAACAATGCTTTGTCAGCTTCGTTGGTAAATGGGAGTGAGGGTATGGGCAATCGTATTACAATATGGGACGTAATAAATGGACAAAAAATTGCTTCATTTGAAGGGGAAGGCTATGCTATGAGTGTTTCTCCTGATAGTCGTACTGTTTTGTTGGGTGATAGGTCACATAAAGATGGTATTCTCAGACAATGGGATATAAAAAGTGAGCAAGAAATCCATCGATTGGATAGCAATTTCGGGAGTGGTTTTAGCGCAGTAAGTTTTTCTCCAGATGGACGTACTGCTTTGGCAAGTATAAATGATTTAAAGTGGGAGTTAGAAGAAAGCTATTATATAGAGGTTATTAAATTATATGATGTAGCTAGTGGACAAATAAAACGTGAATTTATTGGACATTCAGAAGATGTGCGTTCCATAGCCTTTTCTCCTGATGGTCATACTGCTTTATCGGGCAGTGACGACAATGATGTCAAGTTATGGGATATAGCCACAGGGAGCGAGATATATACATTTCATGGGCATTCCAAATCTGTCAATGTCGTTAGTTTTTCTCCTGACGGTCGTACTGCTTTATCTGGTAGTGATGACCATACTGTCAAGTTGTGGGACACAACGACTGGCCATGAAATTCACACATTTCATGGGCATTCTGGAAAAGTTATTGCTGTGGGTTTTTCTCATGATGGTAGCACAATTTTGTCAGGTAGCTTTGATAACACTGTTAAACAGTGGAATATAGAAAGTAAACGCGAAATCGATTCGTTTCAGATTCATGGACATGCTAATCATAATCCCTTGTTAGATGATATCTTGTTGTTACCTACATTCGCATTAAGCTTTTCCCCAGATGGTAGCACTGCTTTATCTAGTGGTTCGGAAGGTAGCCTCCGTCTTTGGAACGTTCAAACAGGCAAAGAAATTGCCCAATTTGTTCCTTTCAAAGATGGCGAATGGATAACCATCACCCCCGAAGGCTACTACCAAGCTTCTCTCAACGGTGCAAAATACCTCAACGTCCGCGTTGGTAACCAAGTCTACGGCATCGACCAATACGAAGCTATTTACCACCGTCCCGATATTGTAAAACTAGCCCTAAAACTTGGTGACAGCCAACAAGCCGTTGCCCAACTCACCCGCAATGCACCACCTATACAAATCGCCCAAGTGCAACCGCCTAAAGTCTGGTTTGTGGCTCCCCAACAGGGCTATGAAACCCAGCGTAGCAGTATTGAAGTCAAAATAGAAACGAAGGAATTTGTCGATAGCGCAGAATCCGTGACTTTTAAAGTCAATAGTCGTCCCGTAGGCCGCGAAAAAGGTAAACGTGATCGTGCAAAAGTGGCGGGCGTAAAAACACAATCTTACCGTCGCCAAGTCCCTTTGCAAATAGGTGAAAACCAAATTGAAGCCGAAGTACGTGGTAAAGCCGGCGCAGTGCAACGCACCAGCATCTTAGTGATACGCAAAGGCAAAGATATAAAACGACCTGACTTATATTTCTTAGGCATCGGTGTTGCAACCCATCCCACCTTATCGCTACAATATCCGGCTAAAGATGTCACCCAATTAGCCAAAACCTTTAAACAGCAACGGGGACGTGCTTATAACCAAGTTTTTATCAAAACATTGACAGATCAACAAGCCACGCGAATCAATCTGATTCAAGCCATTACCACGTTCTTTAAAGACGTTAAACAAAGCGACATTGCCATTGTGTATGTCTCTGGGCATGGTATGAACACCTCAATGGGCTACCACTTTTTAACCTACGATGCAAATCCAGACAGCTTAGAAGCCACTGGAGCCTCTTGGCAAACCTTTGATGCCATTTATGATTTACCCGCGCATGTGTTTCTGTGGGTTGATACCTGCCGAGCCGGGAACATCGTTGGCAATACCGACTGGAAAGCTCGCGCCCAAGAAGCTCGCCCCGATATATTCTTACGTGATGCCAATAATCGCGGTGTGATAGTATTTGCGTCCAGTTCTGGCAGTGATGTCTCCCAAGAAGACAAGCGGTGGGGACATAGTGCCTTTGCCAAAGCGTTGCTAGATGGACTCAATGGCGAAGCGGCTGACAAAAAAGGTCGCGTCCCGTTTGACATGCTACGCCGCCATGTCCTTGAATCGGTTGAAGAAATGACCGATGGCCTCCAAAAACCGACGATTCCTAGAATTACTGGAACCGGAGCATTTTTGGATTTGGTGTTGGCGAAGAAGTAAATTGTCTGAATCACCGAGTACAACAAATTAGGGGAATAACAAGTTTGTCGTTCCCCAGTTTTTTATAAGGAAAAATAATGCATTGGTCAAAAATACGTCAAGCCTACCCTAAGCAATGGTTGGTTGTTGAAGCGTTAGAAGCGCATACAACCAAAGACAATTTACGGCAACCGGATCGTTTATCGGTTCTTGAAACGTATGGCAGTGGTGTTGAAGCGATGCAAAACTATCGCCGTCTCCACAAACAATACCCCAACCGTGAATTGTATTTTGTCCATACCAGTCGTGAAGAACTTAATATTCATGAAATTCATACCCCGAAACTTTAACTTTTGTTGATTGGAGATAAAATGATGTTTATTCGATACGCATTCCAGACAATTTTTTTAGCCGTTTTACTCATTAACACACCGGTGATGGCCTATCAAGATTGCAATCGTGCCAGTGTGTTAAATAACCAAGCCCTTGATTTACCAAATGAAAGGGCCTACTATCCGCAACAGAAACGGTTACTCAACCAAGCCCTACAACTGTGTCCCAACCACCCTGAATCCCACAACAATTTAGCGGATATTTTTGAGCGCGAACAAAATTATCCGCAAGCGATTTACCATTATCGTCAAGCACTCAAGGCTCGCCCTGGTTATTCTAATGCGTGGTATGGCTTGGGAGAAACCTACTATAAACAGGGGCAATTTCCCCTCAGTTTGGAAGCCCATCTTTATGCTTGTCAAACCGATAAAGATTCCAAGACGCGGGTGATAGAGTTGTTGAAAGACAATCGTTATGCTGTCACTGAAGAGGGAGAAATTATCAACAAAGAGAGTTTGTTGGTGCTGTATGACAAGCAACGGCGGAAAACAATGGATAGCATGATATCAAATTGTGGTTTGAAAGCAGGGCCCGTCACGCAAAAACAAATCTTTCGTAATTTTCACTTTGACACCGGCAAAGCAACCTTAAAATTGGGTTCAGAACGTCAATTGGAAGAGATTGCAGCAGCTTTGCTCCAAATCAACTCCACCGTCATTAAGATTTATGGACACACTGATATACAAAGATTCGCTGGTGAAACCAAAGCTGAAAGTAATCGACTCAATCTGTTGTTATCAGAAGATCGCGCAGCTTCAGTGGCTCATGCTTTAGCACAGCGTGGTGTGCCAAGCTCACGCATGAGAACGCAAGGTTATGGTCATAGCAAACCGGCACAAGGTTTTTCCAAGAGACACTTATCCAAAAATCGGCGAGTGGAAATTGGTGTGGAATAAATTATGGATGTTCTGCCAAAGCTAAGGAATGGTCATGAAATAACTTCTTTAAGTCAAAGTCAAAACCAGACCTGGCAGGTTCAAAAGAAAACCTGCCAGGTCAAAATCAAGTTTGGTTGTGCCGAAGACCTGCCAGGTTTGGTTTTAACCTGGCAGGTCTTTTTTTAAAAAAGTTGACTAAATTATTTTATGTATGTTCCTAAAGCTTTGGACTTCAATAAATTATGGCGGAGGTGAAAAAATAAAATGCAAAAAAGTTGGTTAATGAGGCAATTTATAATGACTGATAAATCGAATTTTAAACAATGGTTATTGGGCATTGTTTCCGCGTTAATGATTGGTATTGTTCTCATTCATTACGAAATAGTTATGAGTCAAAAGGATGAACAGCCTGATCTTGAATCTTGGTACAAATTGGGAGAGCTTTATGAACAACAAGGGCAATTACCATTAAGTTTGGAAGCCTTTTCACACGTTTGCCAAACCCATCCAATAGCCAAACAGAAGATAAAAGCCCTATTGAAAAATAACCGTTATGCCACCGTAGAAAAAGGTAATGTTTTCAATAGTGAAAGCTTATTGGTGTTGTATGATAAACAACGTCAACAAGCCCTGAATGATCGGCTATCGGATTGTGATTTGGATGCTATTGTACCACCACAAGTTGAGAAAATTATCCCTCAACCAGTTAAAACGGTGCAACCTTCTAAGTGCGAAAATGCCAAATCTCCCGTCGCTCAATTGAAGTGTTTACGCAACCCCCATGCACAGTTTAGCGTTTCGTTATGGTTAGATAAACGTGGTAAAAAGCAGTTCAATAGTCACCAAAAAGTCACTATTGGCTATCAAATCAATGGCTTGAAAACAGGTACAATTGCTTATTTTACTTTGCTCAATGTTTCGCCGAACGGGCATTTAGCGATGATTTTCAGTGAGCCAGTTGAAGTAGGAAAAATATATGGTCAATTGACTGGACAATCGTCTGTGGCAACAGTGAAGCAAATAAATTTAGAAGTGGGGCAAGAATATTTTAAGGCAATGGTAACGAGTGAGCCTATAGATTGGGAAATATTTATCAAAGAAGCTGCAAATGGGAAGCCACCGGTAAAATTTTGGGGAACTGTGGAATTGATGGTAAAAGTCAAGTAGTCAGCGAGCGTTGAGTGTGTGCGCCAAGCGAAGCGTGGGTAGAGCACTAGCAAAACCCACCATCTGAATCTGAAAAGGTGGGTGCAGTGTAACTACTCAGCCTACGCTTGCTACGCTTGCTAAAAGTGATCATTATAAATTCAATCTTGACACGGTGCGTATTCCATCGAAATATCCGGGTAAGGGACACCGCAGTAAATAACTTATGCAGACCTGACAGGTTTTCAAAACCTGTCAGGTCTTTAAGCCACGTATATTATTTTCTGCCTTGTCCCTAAACGCCATTATAAGGGACCAAATAAAGGAAAGTTATCCGGCAACCCATTAGGGAAAAACCCCAGCGATGTTTTGGAAATTGTCCAACAAGATTGGGAAAACGTATTTTGGGATATTCCCAATGTCAAATCCAATCATCTTGAAAAAACGATTCATGGTTGTCAATATCCAATTGAACCGGTTGAACGATGCGTTCTTGCCTTAACTAATGAAAATGATTGGGTATTTGATCCTTGAAAAAATGACCCAAGTGCCACAAGAATGGATTTTTTGAAATTATGTGTGGGCATTGAATCGGAAAGTGCGTTTCATGGTTTATAATGTATGTGCTAAAATGACGATATTTCATAATTTATAAAGTTCTTACTCACGCAAAGGCGCAAAGGATACAATTTTCTTCTTATATATAGCTTTTCAGAAAAATAAAAGTTCTCAGACCTGACAGGTTGGAAAAACCTGTCAGGTCTTTCCGCCAAAATATTTATCTGAAAAGCTATAGGTGTTTACTGGTAACTGATAACTGATAACTGAATATGAATATTGAACAAGCTCGCTTTAATATGATTGAACAACAAATCCGCCCCTGGGAGGTACTCGATCAGCAGGTATTGGATTTAATATCTGACGTGCCTCGGGAAAAGTTTGTTCCAACAGCATACCGTCACTTTGCATTTACTGACACCTCTATTCCTATAGCACATGACCAAGTGATGATGTTCCCCAAAATCGAAGGACGCTTATTACAGGCATTAATGCTCCACTCTAGTGATACGGTGTTAGAAATTGGTACCGGCAGTGGTTATTTAACGGCATTATTAGCAAAATCGGCGCGACACGTTGATAGTGTCGATATTTTTGAAGATTTAGTTAAGGGCGCGGTCACTCAACTTAACGCATTGAATATTAACAATGTTTCCCTGAATATCGGCGATGCGTCCAAGGGTTGGAATACTGACACACGTTATGATGTGATTGTACTCACTGGCTCTGTACCGGTGTTAAAACCCCATTTTTTGGAACAACTTCATTGCGGTGGCTGTTTGTTTGCCATTGTTGGAAAAGAACCCGCTATGCAAGCCCTGTTAATTAACCGTATCAGTGAGGATGAATTTGATACAGAAGTTCTATTTGAAACATCATTGCCCCCTTTAGTCGGTGTATCTGAATCTGAACGTTTTGTATTATAAATATTTTGGGAATTGGAAATTTGAGAACACAATCTACCATTTTTCCCAAGAAATCCGATTTTTGCCAAAAATCGGATTTCTAACAGGCGCAAAAGAAATACCATTTAATCATGATATATAAACACCTGAGCCTTTTATTAATAATTGGTTTATTGAATACCCCTATTCAAGCTGAAACCCTCCTAGAACTTTACCAAATAGCTGAACAAAATGATCCAGAGCTACAGATTGCCCATTCTGAATACCTGGCTATTTTGGAAAAACACCCCCAAGCGCGTGCCTTGCTATTGCCGCAAGTAGCATTGGGTGCTGACACGACTGAAAATTGGACATCGGATGAAAGGATGTTTGGAAATAGTAGTGAAAATACCAACATAGGTTACAATGTATCTCTTACTTATGCACTTTATCGACGTAATCTTAATATTCAGCTAGAGCAAGTTAATAGCCAAATTCAACAAGCGCAAGTGACTTTTGAAGGTGCTAAACAGGCATTAATGGAGCGAATAGCAAGCCGCTATTTTGCAGTATTGGCTGCTAATGATAATTTTAAATTTGCGCGTAGTGCGAAAAAAGCCTTTATGCGGCAATGGGATGAAGCACAGCAACGTTTTGAAGTAGGACTCATTGCTATCACTGATGTTCAAGAAGCCAAAGCCGGCTATGATTTAGCAGTTGCTGATGAAATCGGGGCGCAAAACGAATTAGATAATGCTTATGAAGCATTGCGCGAAATCACAGGACGTTATCATCGAGTATTAGCCGTTTTAAATGAAGATGCACCTTTACTTGGACCTGAACCGTCCGATCTGGATGCTTGGACCGAAATGGCATTAGAGCAAAATCCACAACTACTGGCTGCACGATATGCAGTAGAAACCGCCCGTCAAGAAATTGAAAAACAACGTGCGGCTTATTTGCCCACCGTTGATTTAGTTGGCAGACATAGCTATAGTGATATTATCAGAGGTGACAACAACACTTTTAACAGCCACACCAATAGCTTAAGCATACAGTTAAATTATCCCTTGTATGAGGGGGGCGCGATACGTTCACGCATAAAAGAAGCTAAAATACGGTCAGTTCAAACATTAGATAGACTAGAACAAAAACGCCGCACGGTTCAATTACAAACCCGTCAAGCGTTTTTAAGTTTGTTATCCAATATGAGTCGCGTCAAAGCCTTCAAACAAGCATTAATTTCAACCGAAACTGCCCTCAAAGCCATACAAACTGGTTTTGAATTAGGTACCAGAACATCAGTTGATGTCGTGAATGCACAACGCGATTTACTCCGCGCCCTGCGCAACTATTCGCGTACTCGTTATGATTACGTGCTTGACACTTTACAACTCAAACAAGCTACCGGTTTGCTCAACTTGGATGATTTAGCAGGTGTCAATAATTGGCTCACCCAACACACGATGAAATTGCAAGTCGATGGGGAATAAGTTCCTGATTTAACCCGTTTAAGAAATCCGATTTTTCCAAAAATCGAATTTCTTACCTCAAATAAGTTCACATTCTAAACCTGACAGGTCTCGAATACCTGTCAGGTTTTTGGAAGTGATTTTTCTGAACATCTATACTTATATTGTTGTCGGTGCAAACCAATCAGCTAAATCTTTGCTTAAAAATGTTTCAACCGACAAATATTGAGTGCCATCAAAGGAAAAAGTTAAGCCCACTAAACCATTCATAACGTTAAGAGAGCCAGAACGCAAATAGAAGCGATCATCAATTAGTCGTAAAGTACAAAAACGTTCTAGTACCTCCTTAACGGTTTTAGTGGACATTTTGGCATTAGCCGGATAAGAACAACGGGGATAAGTGAGATACATATCTGGATCCAGCAACTTTTTTAAATCATAAAGGGAGTATTGATAGGGAGCATCTATTTGCCATAACATCGCTTGAGCACTGGCATAATGTAAGGTGCAATTAAAAACACCATGTTCAGTAATGAGTTTATGTAATATGCCTTGGATTTCACTGAAATATCTATCAAAGGGACTACTTACACGATGCAATTGTGATAGTTCGTAAGGGGTGTTCAAACTATGAATATTTTTGTGATCTGAAAGGATTTTAGAAGGGGATAAGGGCAGCTTATAAATATCGAAATCAGCAACAATAAACCCCAAAAAATGCTGCTCGTCATTAACAGGCTGCACCGCACTGATACAGGGACGACCGGTATTTTGACTAATATAGACGGAAGACAACATAAAATGCCGCTTAGGTTCTAACCTAAAAGAAAAGGGCCGTCTTGATAGGTCCTGAGTGCGGTAACTGCTATCAATACCATTGCCATTGATGTTAGAGCTGATTTGTTTACCGAATTTATCAACAGCATAAATCAAGTGACAATTGGGGATAGAAAAAAAATGGGCCATTAGGACATGATCCAAATGATCTGAGTCTGAATCCAAATGCTCTAAATCTGACCAAACAAGCGCACATATTTTAGATAAATTAAACATAGCAGGTTCAAACTGAGCCGCTAATAGCTTACGTTGTTCTCCATTTGTATTTTTAATCCACATTTTTTTATCCTGTTTTGCTATATTTATAGATGTTCAGAAAAAATTTTTAGAAACCCAGTTTTTTTTTAAAATTTGTTTTTTTTCCATTTATACTCAGGATGTTCAAGTTTTCGTTTTTAAAAAAAGCAACCAGACCTGACAGGTTTTTGAAACCTGTCAGGTCTTAAATTTGAAAGCTTGGAGGAGTATATATATTGAGTATCGTAGGGGCAATCCCTTGCTCAAGCCCTTAATTTGCGTTGCAACGCAAATTCCGCACCAATAATAATGTTAAACGAAATTGGACCATTATTATATGTTATTATGGTGCGATTGAGTTTTATCATCAAACTTTTTAAGACTACCCATATTCAATCTAACCTAATGAAATATAAAGGAATAATATGCGATTTATACAAAATCTAAGCCAACTTTTTATCTTCCTATTCAGTATCCACTTTTTGGTTTCATGCCAGTTGATTCCTACAAAGCCAGCTTATTTGGAATTTGATGAAGGTATTCGCCAACTTAGCAATGGTCTGCTGACGGAATTAATAAAAAAGGTGAAACCTGATTTGATGGTTGCTGTTGTTAATCCATTTTTAGATTCTGATAGTGGACAAGTTCTACAGGCGAGTTTTGATATCGAAGCTTTATTAATTAATGAAGCTCACAAACAGTTTCAATTTATCAATATAAGCCGACTGACCTCGGCAAATCTTCGGAATGCTCAATATATTATTAATGGTGTTATAAAATACCAGGGCAACAATACCACATTAGCAAAAAAGCTTTACCAAGTTTCCGCCTCTATTGTTGATTTAAAAACTAAAACTATCGTGACTAATGGTACGGTATGGATTGCCAGTGCTCAGCTTAATTACCAGCCTATGCCTAGTTACGAAGACAATCCCATGTATATCAAAGGTAAACGGTTAAAGTCTATTACCAAAACGGTTGAAAGTCCGATAGGTACGCAAGTTGACGCTGACTACTACAAACTCACTGAAATCAACGCACAATTGGTAACAGCACAAAGTGCTTATGATAACGGAAATTATAAATTGGCACACCAATTATTTAAGCAGCTTATCCAACAACCGGAGGGACAAATGATAGAAACTTATGGCGGTTTATACGCTGCGAGTTTTAAATTGGGTAACTACCGTGAAGCTGAAAAGCATTTTACTAAAATGATTCTTATTGGAGTTGAGAATGGGAATATTCCCATTAAATTGTTATTTAAAAGTAACTTGACGGAATTTTTAAAAATTCCAGAACTTCAACAGCAATACGCTTTATGGCTGCGGCAAATAAGTCTTTATTTTAAAAATCACTCCCAACACTGTGTTAATATTATTGGTCATACGAGTCGTTCTGGTGAAGATGATTATAACAAAAACTTATCAAAACAACGGGCAAACATTATTCAAGATCAAATGCGCCAAATTTTCCAGGACATCATTTACCGTTCAAAAACGATAGGCAAAGGGTGGACGGAAACAATTGTAGGAACAGTACCAGATAGCTTTGAAAATGCTATTGATCGCCGTGTGGAATTTAAAATAGTTGATTGCGATGGTACGGATGACTTTTCAAGTCATGTGAATTAAGGAAAATAGAAATCCGATTTTTGAAAAAATCGGATTTCTTGAAAAGATTTAGGGATAAATGAATTCAACGCGACGGTTTTGCCACCAAGATTTTTCATTATGCCCACGAGCGACAGGCTGTTCTTCACCATAGCTCAATGTATCTAATCGGTTGTCAAAAATACTTAAAGTCATCAGGCTATCTTTAGCCGCTTCTGCCCTTCTTTCAGCCAGTGCTAAATTATATTCGCGTGAACCACGTTCATCGGCATGACCTTCCAAACGGACATAAACATCTGGGTGGTTATTCAAATAAGCGGCATGTTCTTCCAACACCGTATAAGATGCCTGTTTGATTGCGCTCATATCATAATCAAAGTAGATGATCCGTTGACTCGGAACATCTCCCAGCCGTGTGTCACCCATATAGCCACTTCCTTCATCAGTCAAACCCGTCGTCACTTCACTACCCTTTGGGATATTAGGTATTGTAGGCATTGGGCGGAAAATGGGAGGGGGAATTCTAGCATTGGTAACAGTCTCCGGTTTTTGAACAGCTTTACTAGCACATCCTGCTAAAGTGAATAAAGCAAATACTAACCCTAAATTACGCCATTTTTTCATAAAAAATGCTCCTTTAAA
>Ga0233403_10001121_pt1 | contig 12580 bp, 5 predicted proteins | sample Na_oxic_1_MG_FD_179866 | JGI IMG/M metagenome (GOLD analysis project Ga0233403, IMG submission 179866) | Seawater microbial communities from Saanich Inlet, British Columbia, Canada - Na_oxic_1_MG | ecosystem: Environmental > Aquatic > Marine > Inlet | place: Canada: British Columbia | collected...
TCGGAAGCTCTTATACTGAACCTATAAAATCTTCACCTTCTGGCATGTATTGTAACCTATTAAATCTTAAAGTGCTACGGCTTTTTCTGTCAGGCACTACTTAGCTTTTAAATTCATTAAAAATTAGGAGATGAGATAAAAAAATGAACAAACTTCGTCAACGAGCAGAAGAAATTCTGCGAAATCAATCGGAAGATTCAAGCAATCTTTCATTAAAAAATACTCAACATCTGCTCCATGAACTACAAGTTCATCAGATAGAGCTGGAAATGCAGAACGATGAGCTTCGCAAAGCGAATGAACAATTTTCCATACTCCATAAGAAGTATGCTGATCTTTATAACTTTGCGCCAACCGGTTACTGCACGCTTGATCCAAAGGGCCAAATCCTAGAAGCAAACTTTACCCTTGCTGAACAGTTAGGTGTGGCAAAAGGTCATTTAATCAACACCCTGTTTTATCATTATATTGTTAAGGAAGATCGGGATTTACTTTATTTACATCTCAAAAACCTTTCTCAAACGGAAGTTCAAACAAACTGTGAAGTCAGAGTAGTTCAACAGAATGGTTGTCAATTCCATGCAGTATTGGAAAGCAGAATAGTAAAAAACAGTCTGGATAATACCAGCATCATCCATACCTCAATCATGGACATTACCGAGCGCAAACAAGCTGAAATCGCTCTAATACAAAAAAAAGAAGCAGACTCAGCCAACCGGGCCAAAAGTGAATTTCTGTCCAACATGAGCCATGAAATCCGTACTCCCATGAATGCGGTGATTGGCTTTTCGGAGCTATTATCACAAATAGTGACCGATAGAAAGCATAAAAGTTATCTTTCCTCAATTCAAACAGCCGGTAACGCGCTACTGACTTTGATTAATGATATACTTGATCTCGCCAAAATTGAAGCTGGACGGATAGAGATTCAATTGGAGGCGATTGATCCTAAATTCATTTTTTCTGAATTAGAACAACTGTTCGCCCTCCAATTAGCAGAGAAAGGGCTAGAATGCCGAGTAGAAATTGATGAAATGTTGCCGCCCACATTGGTATTGGATGAACACCGCTTACGGCAAGTTCTACTCAATCTGATAGGTAATGCTATCAAGTTTACTGAACAGGGTCACATAAAAATTAGCGTCCGACACGGCATATCTAAAGATAATGACACCGTTGATTTAATCTTCACAGTGGAAGATACTGGCATTGGTATTCCTAAAGACCAGCAAGACAATATTTTTAATACCTTCCAACAAATGGATGGTCAAAGCACCAGAAAGTATGGTGGTACCGGGCTAGGACTCGCGATCACTAAACGATTGGTATCGATGATGAATGGTCAGATTTCCATCCAAAGTCAAGTCGGCTTAGGGAGCATTTTTGAAATCACCTTGCGGGATGTTAAAGTGCCTAACGCGGCACCAGCCCCGAAAAAATATGAGCGTTTTGATGTTGAGACGATTTCTTTTGAACCTGCCCGAATATTGGTTGTGGATGATATTGAATCCAACCGTGATGTCATTAGGGAATGGTTATCTCAAATGAATTTGGAAGTGATAGAAGCCAATGATGGGCAAAAAGGCTTACTTTTGGCACAGGAATCTCAGCCGGATATCATTTTAATGGATATAAAAATGCCAGTCATGGATGGTTATGAGGCTACCAAACAGTTGAAACAGAATCCGAGTACCCAAAATATACCGGTGATCGCTTTAACAGTCGTTAGCGTTCCTTCAGCATCTTGCTTTGACGGTTTTTTGTCTAAACCGATTCAAATATCAAAGCTCCTGAGTCAATTATCACGCTATTTAAAGCACACGACTCAGCCAGTTAAACCACTCACCGAAATGACCGAAGTTGATACCCTGAGTAATCTTACCCTTTCTGAGCGAGAAAAACTCCCTGAATTGATAGAAGCACTGGACCAATTAATACCGATCTGGGAAAATTTGAATGGGGCGTTTGAGTTGGAAGAAATAGAAATATTTGCTTGTGAAATCAAAAAATTAGGTGAAAAATATCATATATCATACCTCACCCATTATGGTGAAGAATTGTGTGAATTCGCCCAAGATTTCGAGTTTACACAGATGGTAAATTTGTTAAATCAATTTTCTAAACTGAGAAAACCGTTAGAAGAAGTCGTTAAATGAATCGAACCTCACTAATAGACTTTGCACGGTTAAGTTTTCGGATTTTTGTCATTTCGAGCAAAGAGAGATTTCTAAGGAATGAGGATTAAATAAAACCCGAAATTAAACCTGCCAGGTTTTTAAAACCGGCAGGTTTGGCTCAAAAGTTTTGGAAATTTGTTGGTGAGCTCGGTTGGTGAGCTTGTCGAACCATGTCGAACCATTAAATCCTCATTCCTAAGCAAAGCTCGAAATGACAAAATCACAATTTATGTGGGCGCATTCCCAAAAAAAGGGTCATTATCAATCTCGATGGTGCGGCTCTTTTATAGTAATTCCCGATTGTCCTCGTTCCAACGCTCCAGTGTTGGAATGCAAATCGTGACGCTTCCGTGTTACACCTCTAAGGGTTTTGGCTGATTATAACGGATTTTTGGGGCCCTTAAATGCTCCAGGCTAAAAATAAAAATCAATAACTTATCGCTTTTTTGGCGTTTAATGTGTTGATGTGGTCACGTCTTTTTCAGGTTGCCACCCTCTACATTATTCTTGACAATCAATAGAACGAATCCAATCATCAACCAGTGCCATGCCTTCAAAATCAACCAGGTTCGTGCCTAATGGTGGCATTCCCAATTTATCTCGCCGGTGCATCCGCAATGAAATCAACGAATATTCTGGATAACCTGCTGTTAATAAGCGTATTTTTGGAATACCGGTTTCTGTGACGATTAATTGAGAACACCGTGCGGATAATGAAGCAGTAAAACGATAATCATAAGGTACTTTAGGATTATTTTCTGGACGGTGACAATGAGAGCAATTGGCATGAAGATATCCTCTTGCTCGAAGATCAAGTGGTGCCTCACTATCAGTGGGTTCTGGTATCACCGGTTGCTCTTTTATCAGGTCATGATTTTCTAGCAGACCCATCTGAATCAAGGTTTCTAATTGTGAAGCCAAACGACCGGTTTTAAAATAAGTATGCACACGATTCATTTGTCCGGTTTCCGGACCAAGCACACGAACACCTACTTGAGTATGACATTCCATACATTGTTTACCACTCGGATAATCCCAAATTTGACCATCAATTTCCTTCGTTTTTTCAGTTCCCAGCAAAATAGCATCCGTTCCTGCCTCATTCCATTCATAACTATAACCGGCCCAACTGCCTTCTTCATGACGAACTAATAAACGAGTTTCAATCGGTTTATCCTTCAAATAAAAGTCCTTAATTAACACCGAACCGATTGGAAAAATCCACTGACCATCTTCACGAATAGTAATTTGCGTGTTATCTGGCAAGGCCATCCAACGTTTTTTAACAGCAGCATCTGACCATAAAGGACTATTAATGGTATAAGAAATAACGCCAGGGGCCGGTTGAGTTGGATTATCAGGCATCACGCAACCGGTATCCGACAATTTTGGTGGAAAAGGGTTTCCCAATGTAGGACGTGGTGGTGCGATACAAGTGCTATTTTGGGGGCGAGTATCCAATCCAATTGCCGCAGCTAAAGTGATTGGTGCCATTGCTAAATTAGATTGTGAATGAGCTAATAATTGATCAAAATCCGTATGAGCTTCACTATACAGTGCGTACAAAATATAATGACCCGCTAACCTATCAACCACTTCCGTTTGCAATACCGATTCTGTCATCTCAGTCAATATCATCCCCGACTTTAACGGCTTGGGCGTAAAAGTCATGGGATTATTCGCATCCTTGGTCATAAATAAAAGTTGTGTATTGGGTAATTGAATGGCTACCCATAAATCCACCACAGTTTCTGGATAAGCAGAAGGTATACGAGTTTCTAACTCAATTTGTACCATTTCACCAGAAAGATAGGTATTTTTTAATTTTTGAAATGTTAAAGAGGGCATTTCCTCGGCAACAGCGCAAAATGTTGATAACCATAAAGAAATTATAAAAGTAACCCATTTTAATAAATAATATAAATTAAATTTCATGATGAATTATTCTTGCAAAGTTAAAAAATGACATTATCATATCATTGTTTGTCAAGTGTAGGACAAATCGTTCACTATTTTTAGACTTGCGTAGCTTTTTGTTGCCCACCTTTTTATGCGGATGAGCGCGAGAAACTTCATTTCTTTCCTGTTTTAAGAGCCAATATGAAAGCAAAAACATTACGTGCTACGATTTTAACGGTGTTGACTGTAGGATGTCTCACAACAATGGGTCCGACGTTTGCCGATGGAAAAGTGACCTATAATCCAATTGATGAAACGGTACAAATTCCTCGGGTTCATATTGGTACCGACCAATATGAAGTGACAATGAAGCATGAAGAAACCGGAGATGGATTGTTTAAGTTTGTCGTCACTGATTTATCATTAGTTTCTCAACTGACGTTCAAAGACCGGGCGAATCCAAATGTTAGCCAAACACTAACTCTGACAGAAATGTTGTCAGAATTCCCATCAATTGAAGTGGAAATCCTAGAATTTCTTGAAAATCGACAGATGACCTTTCGTGGTATTGCTGTTAATGCGTTATTTGACAAAGTGTATGGTGAAGGGTGGCGAGATCGAGAAGAGGTTTTGTTTACGGCGTTGGATGGTTATCAATCTTCTATTCCAGTGGAGCAATTTCTTCAATATGATAGCTTTGTCGCTTATGAGTATGCTGATACCACAAAACGTCCCTCATTTGTACTGACCAAAGACAGTGATGGAAAATTGATTGATTTGGGACCCTTTTGGCTGGTTTGGGATAATATTTCTAAACCTTCTCTTCAAGGTACTGTTTCTTATGGATGGCCCTACCAATTAGCCAGTTTTGAATTGGTCACATTTGCGGAACGCTATCCTAATTCAGTACCACCAACCAATAGTTCTGATAATGTCCAAAATGGCTTTTTGGCAACAAGAGTCTATTGTATGAGTTGCCACAAAGTCAAAGGCGATGGAGGTAATAAAGCCCCTGATTTAATTCAAGAAGATTTAATCTCCACTAAATCTGATGAGCGATTGAAACAGCTCATTCTTGATCGTGAAGCTTTGCCAGAAGTCAGCGGTATGGTACTACGTGAAGAAGTTGCCAATCGAGATCAAGTAGCGGATGACATTATTGCCTATTTGAGGGCGATGGATGCTGTTCAATAGATATAGGATTCCATAAACAGACCCGCTGGAAAATATGGCCATTTTTTTCTTAATATTGTAAACTATAGCTGGAACAAAACCTCGAAGGTTTTTAACACATATCATCCATAACTTAATCAAACTGACAAAACCAATAGTAGGTTGGGTTAGCGAAGCGTAACCCAACATTGAGATTTTTATAGAGCGTAGGAAATAAAAATGAAGACACCCAACCGTCGTACCCTAACCAGGGCCATACGACAAATACTCTACCAACCGGATACTGTACCACGCCCGGCACTTAAACATGCCGTGCCACCGGCCCTGCTTGGCCTATTATTACTGAGCCAACCCACGTTAGTTAATGCCCAAGCTCAACCCAAATTTGTGGAAGTGCCAAGACTCGAAAATCCCCTAATGCCACCAATAGATGTGGGCAGTAATGCCAAGCCCACTTTTGCCGATATCGACAATGATGGTGATTTTGATGTTTTCATTGGAGAAAAATATAGCAGGGTAAAATACTACGAAAACACCGGCAATATAAATCATCCCATTTTTGATGAACGTACTGACGAAAACAATCCTCTTAATGATGTGACTACCGAAAATGTTAGTCGCTCCACCTTGGTAGACATAGATAACGATAATGATTTAGATGTGTTTATTGGAGGCAAGGAGGATATAAGTAAATATTCAATAAAGTATTATGAAAATACCGGTGATGCCAATCAACCCATTTTTGAAGAAAGTACCGAAGAAAAAAATCCTCTCAACAGCGTCAATGAATCTTCTAGAATCTTTCCATTTTTTTTTGTGGATATTGATAGTGACAACGATTTAGATGCTTTTATTGGAACATCTTCTAGCGTGAAATACTATAAAAATATAGGGAGTGTCAGTCAACCCATATTTGAAGAGCGCATTGAGCAAGAAAATCCTTTCAATGGCATAGACGTAAGTAATCGTGTTCCCATTTTTGCTGATCTTGATAATGATGGCGACATGGATGCCTTTATTGGCTCTTCAGACGGTACTGTAAGATATTATGAAAACATGGGTACTGCGAAACAACCCAGTTTTACTGAACAAACCTCTCAAAATAATCCCTTGAACGATATCAATGTAGGCAGTTCAAGTGCGCCCGTTTTGATTGATATTGATGGTGATAATGATTTAGATGCCTTCATTGGAACCGGGGATGGCACTGTAAAATATTATGAAAACACAGGTACTCGCAACAAACCACTGTTTGTTGAACGCACCAAGTTAGATAATCCCTTTGGCGGCGTGGTGGATAATGACATTAGCCTAACTATGGCTGATATCGACAATGATGGTGATTTGGATGCCTTCACAATTAAGTCCAATGAAGTAAAATATTATGAAAACATTGGCAATGTCAATGAGCTAAGTTTTATTAAGCGCATTGAGCAGGACAATCCTCTCAATGGAGTAGTAGTGAGTGGTATCTCTAGTTCTTCTGCTCTTGCCTTGATTGATATTGATGCTGATGGTGATTTGGATGCTTTTATAGGTAATCTGGTGGAAATTCAAGATGAAGAACGTGAGGAAATCACCAGAACTTACGGTACCCTAAAATACTATGAAAATACAGGCAGTGCCAGTCAACCGAACTTTGAGGAACGCATAGACGATGCGAATCCTTTGAGTCGTGTTGAAAAAAAAGAGTCTGGTATTTACAAACTCTACTTCATTGATGCTGATAGTGATAGTGATTTTGATGTTTTTATTGATGGCGATTATTATGAAAACACTGGCAGTATCCGTCAACCGGTCTTTGTTAAGCATCTTGAGCAAAATAACCCATTAAAAAACGTAGGTATAGGTTCTAATGATACACCTACCTTAATTGATATCAATCATGATGGTGACTTAGATGCCTTTGTGAGAACAAATGAGGGCACCGTAAGATATTATGAAAATGACGGTAGTTCTGAACCAAATTTTATAGAACGCAAGAACGAACAAAATCCCTTTGTGGATTTAACGGACATTGGAAACAGTCTACCCATTTTAGTTGATTTGGACAATGATGGTGATTTGGATGCCTTCATTAAGGCATCTAGTGGTATTGTAAAATATTACCTGAACACAAGTAATGTCAACCAACCCGTGTTTGAAGGTATATATGGATCAGGTATATATGGATCAAATTATCCCTTTGCAGGGGTTGGCTTTGGAGAACGCCTTTTCAGTCAACCGACTTTAGTGGATATAGATGATGATGGTGATTTAGATACTTTTATTGGCACCTATGAAGGTACCGTGAAATACTACGAAAACCTGGGGAATGCTAGTGAACCTTTATTGGTAGAACGTTTCAAGCAAGATAATCCCTTGTCAGGTGTATATGTTTTTGGTTATAGCACACCCACCTTAGTAGATATCGACAATGACAGTGATTTAGATGCCTTTATTGGCTCAGAGCAAGGCATAGTAAACTATTATGAAAATATAGGCCGTGCTAGTGAACCGCGTTTTGTTGAACGTCAAGGACAAAATAATCCCTTAGCTAATGTTGATGTAGCTAGTGATGAAGCAGGTTTCAGTCAAGTAACTTTGGTCGATATTGACAATGACAATGACTTGGATGCGTTTATTGGTTCGTATTTTGGTTTCATAGAATATTACGAGAATACGGGTAATATCAGCAGCCCTATCTTTAAACATGCAGAAGATACCAACCCTTTAGCGGAAGTGAGTATCAAAAATATTGAAAATGAGCAAGGATTCAGTTCCTCCACTTTTGTTGATCTAGATAACGACGGGGATTTGGATGCTTTCATTGCCACCAGTTCTGATTCTTCTTTTGTAGGTATCAAATACTACGAAAACCAAGGTACAGCTAACAGACCACGTTTTGTTGATCGTACCAAACAATACAATTTTTTTAGCGATTCTGATTTTTTATATATCCAAAAACTCACTTTAGTTGATATAGATAATGATAACGACTTGGATGCTTTCATTTCAGACTCCAAATATATCTCCTTCGTTGTTGACTTCATTTATTACTACCAAAACACGGGTACGGTTAACGAACCACGTTTTGAGAAACGCACCAAGCAAGACAATCCTTTTGCCAAATTGAATGTGCGAATCAATCACCTCACCTTAGCTGATATTGACAATGATAGTGATTTAGATGCTTTCATGGGTACATATTCTGGTACGGTAAGATACTATGAGAATATCGGTATTATCAATCAGCCAGTTTTTATTGAACAGACCGAGCAAAACAATCTACTGACCGATGTAGAGGTAGATTTTTACAGTACCCCTACCTTAGTTGACATTGATGGTGACAGTGACTTGGATGCTTTAATTGGGGCCGAAGATGGCACCGTGAGCTATTATGAAAATATTGGCTCTGTCACTCAGCCAAATTTTGTGGAGAGAACGGACTCAAACAATCCTTTAGTCGCAGTCAAAGTAGAAAGTTTGAGTCGTCCTATATTAGGTGATATCGACAATGATGGTGATTTAGATGCCTTCATTCGTGGTGGGCGTAAGGTTGTTCTTGATAATGGTCAAGAGGTTACTCGTGAAACCATTCACTACTATAAGAACATCGGCACGCCCAACCAACCTGAGTTTGTTGATGAAACCAAACAAAATAAGCTGTTAGCGGAGCTAAATAATCTGGAGTCTTTCCTTTCATTTACCTTAGTGGATGCGGATAATGACGATGATTTAGATGTTGTTGTTGTGCAAGATTTTTCCTCTACAATAATCTACTATGAAAACAAGGGTAATCTTGATGAACAGCCTGATTTTGTTAGACAGGATATAGAAAATAATAGCTTAGCGAATGTCTTTAGCGATAATTCCAATTTAATTGATCTTGACAATGATGGTGATTTGGATGCTTTTGGAATAAATGAGCTTGTTGGTAACATAAATTATTACGAAAACATCAGCCTTGTTGGTAACGCCTTACCCAACCCTTATGCTTTACCCAAAAGTGGCATCTACAACAGCAAGCGCGAAATCAGTCTCAACTGTATTGACTGTGAAAAGATTGTCTACACCTTGGATGGTACAATTGATGCCTCTTCAGCGATAGAATACACGGGGCCCTTTGAAATTACGGCAGACACCACCCTCAATTTTGCTACTATTGACGCACAAGGTCATCTCAGCAAGGTACGAACCGAACAGTATGTCATTGATAACCAACTACCAGAAATAGAAATAGATATCTCTAACGTCACTGTTCGTGACTTGCAAACGATGCCATTTATTCAAGGTACGGCTTTTGATTCCAATCAGGGGTTTGGACTGGAACGCATGGAATTACAAGTCATCCACGACCCTTTATATGTTAGCGGTGACAGTAATAGCCCTTTTACCACCTCATTAACCTGGTTACCGGTAAACCTTAATCAAAATTGGTTCTTTGAGCTTGATAAAAAATTGCCTATTATTCCCGACGGTGATTACACAATCACAGTTAGGGGCTTTGACAAAGCCGGAAACGTTGGTGAAGACACACTCACAATAACCATTGGTGAACCTGCCCCGACAGAATTGTTTATCAAATTGAACAGTCGGGCAATTTTGAACAACGGCACACTGAATGTCACCGGGAGACTCAATCGTATCGCCGAAAGTGATGATGATATTTCTGAATTACCAATCGAACTGATTATCACCGCACCCCCACCTGACGGCACCGAGAGAATTGAACAAACAGAAACCATTAGCAATACCGGTCAATACGAATTTCTCGAATTGTCCGATTTTACGCAAAAAGGGAAATACACCTTCCAAACCCGATTTGCGGGCACAATTAACACCCCCTTGTTGGCTCAATCAGAATCAAACGAAGAATCGGTATTAGTGGGTGAATCCGCCGGTTATGCCATTCTCGTGCAAGGTAAAACAGTCAATGAAGAAGGTTTAGATGCCCACAATAAAACCACCAATCGCATCTATCAACAACTGAAAGCGCGGGGATTTGAAGAAGACAACATCTATTACTTCAACTATGACAATAACCAACCGGATATTGTTGTAGATGGCATTCCTAGTAAAGAAGCCATTCAAAATGCGTTTGCCGATCCAGAATTACTCAGTAAAATGAATGGTTCACCGGGCCCTTTTTACCTGATGATGGTGGATCATGGAGGGCTTGATGGTGAGTTTCATATTGAAAATGAAACCATTACGCCTACTGACATCAACAACTGGCTTACCGGCTTGGAAGCGAACTTAAACGAAGATGCGCTTGCCAAAACCCGCCTGGTCATTTTAGGTTACTGTTATTCAGGCAGTTTTATCCCAGAATTGGCGGGAGAAAATCGTGTCATTATCACCAGCGCGGCGGCTGATGAACCCTCTTACAAAGGGCCCAACGAACCCGATGGTGTTCGGAGTGGTGAATTTTTCTTAGAAGAACTATTCCAACGCTTAGGGCGTGGTAGTTCCTTCCAAGAAGCCTTTGAACAAGCTACCCAAAGCACCGAAATTTATACCCGGCGTGGTGGTGATTCTGCCAATACCAATAATCCTTACGATGACGACGCTGTGCAACATCCCTTATTAGATCGTAATGGGGATGGGCAAGGGAGTAATGATTTATCAGCAGAAAGTGGTGATGGCCCTGATTTAGCCGAATTATATCTGGGAACCGGGGCCGAAATATTAACCAATGCACCCAACAGTGTTGCTGAAATTGTTGATGTAACCGATACCGTCTTCTTAACACCAGACGAATCGGCTGCCAATTTGTATATTAAAGTCAACAACGCTAACCGAGTCAATCAAGCCCCTGTTGATATTCGTAAGCCGTCCCTCGAATTAATTACCGAAGATCGGGAATACACTGTACAACGTGAAATCGGAGGAGAAGGATTAATTAGAGTCGATGGTGATTTGCGCTGTAGTAACGTCACTCATGTTTGTGACAAAGCGGTTAAAGAGGTTTTTGACGAACCCGGCAAATATGAAGTTTTCTACTTTGTCCGTGACAATAAAACAGATGAGATTTCTCCCATCAAGCGTTCCGTTGTCTATAAAGATATAGAAGGCAACCAACCACCAAAAGCCGTTAACTTGCTTCATCCAAAAAATGGCGCATCAACTCGCACCAACTTAGGCTTTTATGGCGAAATGGCGAGTGATCCCAACGGCGATCAGATCACTTACACTCTATTCATCGCCACAGACGAAAACTTTGAGCAAGTCGTTTACAAACAAGAGGAACTACGGATTCCAGCCACTTATGTTGACCAAAACACTACCATTGACGGGCGAACAGAAGGACTCAAAGACTTGACTACCTACTACTGGAAATTTGAAGCCATCGACAACTTTGGTGCCAAAACATCCAGCGAGATATTCTCTTTTGAGGCAGACAATGCCACCAATGGCATCTACAACCAAGAAGATGATACTGGTGATGGTACCAAGACTAAACCTATACAGGTTCCGGTAGCCAATGTGATTGGACTGGGATCGTACACGGGCACTTTGCAACCAAATGGCAAGGGAATCTATACAGTTGTTGGTCTTCAAGCTATTGAACCACAACCTAACGCAACCGAAACCGCGTATTACAATCCGAATACCAAACAACTAGACATAACTTATAAGCATCTCAAAATGGAACTAATATCCGATAATCCGTCGTTACAGTTTAAAGATTAATCGTATCCCTAAAACGTAGCGTAGCGAGCGTCTCATCGTTATACATAAGTCAAAAATCGTTAAGAGTAGGGTGTAATTAAAATGGCCTACTATTATTCATTACGCGGTTGGCTGGAATTGGAACCGGAAAATTTTTCACACGCCATTGACATGCTTAAATCGCTTCGTCAACACTATGAAAACGATCCCAAATCCAATTTATATTTGAAAGGCTGGTGTTGGAGCGAAACTGACATGAATTGGACCCGTTATTTGTTTTATGGGGCTGATGTCACAGAAGAGGGTTTAAAATTTTTTAAAAAAATCTTGGCTCAGATTGCTGACGGTGGTTTAAATCTATCTGGTTACTTTCATGCCCAGGGCGAAGATGGTGAAAAAAATTATATCTACAAAATGATTGACGATGATATCCAACTAGAAGACAATGTTCCCAATTTAGAAATCACTTGAACACAAACCCAAATTTTTTTCCTCGTTCCTTTGCTAGGGCAAAGAAATGATTTTTTTGGGCTAAATGAAAAATAAAAAATTGCTATTGCTGATTCCCACGCGCTAGCGTGAAAATTTATACGTGACACGCTAGCGTCATGGTCTCGTTCCAACGCTCCAGCGTCAATGCCATTAACTTAAGGAGGGCGAACACGCCGGTTCGCCCC
>Ga0233403_10001122_pt1 | contig 12578 bp, 8 predicted proteins | sample Na_oxic_1_MG_FD_179866 | JGI IMG/M metagenome (GOLD analysis project Ga0233403, IMG submission 179866) | Seawater microbial communities from Saanich Inlet, British Columbia, Canada - Na_oxic_1_MG | ecosystem: Environmental > Aquatic > Marine > Inlet | place: Canada: British Columbia | collected...
GTCATGATTTGAGTGATTAATTGCTGAAGGATCATAGTTTAAACATTTTAGTCAATAAACCAAAAATGATTATTTCATGTAACCACTCCGTCTTAGCGTGTTAGAAATAGCATTTTTTGAAAAAATGCTATTTCTGGAATGCCCAAACGAAAGTTTGGACTCCAACCGCGGGGTTGCAAAAAAAACCTTTATAAATACCATTTTTTCAAAAAAAATAGTATTTCTTTAATTTGTATTTTATTTTATTAATTTGTTAACCTTGATATAAATCTATTGAACGATTTATATCAAGGCTGTTACTATAAACTTTCAGAAAAATAACTTCACAAATTTAAAAAATTATCGTTTATTTTTCAATAAGTTAAAATCTGCAATCGTGAAATTATTTATATGAAAATCTATATTTCATAAGAATTGTTAATTAATAATTAAATACTTATTAATAAATAGCTCGTTTTTTATAGAATAATTTTATTATAATGAAATTTTTAAATCAGAATGTCATAATAACTTGCAAGCATAAAAATGGGCATGCGCGTGGGATTGCCCCTACTGAATAATTGAATATGTTTAAAAATATAGGATTGATTGCTAAACGTGGTGGTGTTCAAGTTAAAGATTGTTTAGAAGTTTTAATAAATTTTTTAACGAAGCGTCATATTAATATATTAATTGATGCATCTAGTGCTTTAGTTTTCACCCATAGCCATTTAAATATTGTTGCTAATACTGAAGTGTTGGGTTGCCATTGTGATTTAATTATTGTAATTGGTGGGGATGGTACATTATTACAAGCAGCCCGTTTATTAGCCAAATACGATGTTTGCCTATTGGGTATTAATTTAGGACGATTAGGTTTTTTAACAGATATTTCGCCCCAGGAGATGGAAAAATATCTCGGTGACATTTTGGAAGGTGCTTATGATGTAGAAGAACGTTTGTTAATTTATGCCGAAGTTTATCGTGACAAACGTTGTTTATCTTATTGTAATGCTTTAAATGATATTGTTATTCATCGCGGGAATATGTCACATATACTCACTTTTGAAACGATAATTGATGGGCATTTTGTTAATAGTCAATGCGCTGATGGTTTAGTGGTGGCAACCCCTACTGGATCGACTGCTTACGCGCTTTCAGCCGGGGGACCTATAATATATCCATCCTTGAATGCTTTAGTGTTGGTACCTATTTGTCCGCATACCCTTAGTAGTCGTCCACTGGTTATTGATGGTGATTCGTGCATACAAATTACCATAGCGCGTGATCGAATAAAACAAGCTCAACTAAATGGAGATGGTATATTGTGTCAAACGCTTAATCCTGGGGATCAAATTATCATTAAGAAACTAAGCGAGTCTATTTGCCTAATTCATCCACAAGAACATGATCATTATGCCACTTTACGTGCCAAATTAAGTTGGAGCAAATCAACCTATAGCCATTCTGTGATTAATTATACTGAACTGAAATCAAATCTGTGAAAATGTTGTTCAGTATAGAAATCTGATTTTTTCAAAAATCGGATTTCTGAATGAATGAATTTTCTAAAGTATCAAGTACACTCAGTATATGAAACACAGTAACGAAGTAATTATGAATTGTTTCACTGCGTAATTGTGAATTGTAAATTAATAACTGATAACTGATAACTGAAGATAACTGAAAAAGTGCTGCATTATTTACAAATTGAAAATTTTGCTATTGTTGAACAGTTGAATTTACACCTAAATAACGGACTGACCATTATTACGGGTGAAACCGGGGCAGGCAAATCCATTTTAATTGATGCCCTTAGCCTGGTACTAGGTGAAAGAGCTGATAGCAGTGTTGTGCGACAAGGCTGTGAAACCGCACAGGTGAACGCTGTTTTTGCTTTACCCTCCAATGCATTAACATGGTTAGAACAAAAAAAATTGGCGGGTGGAGATGAATGTCTCGTGCGCCGCGTGATTAATTATAATGGGCGTTCACGGGGTTATATTAATGATCAACCGGTTTCAGTGCAAACTTTACGTCAATTAGGTGAGTATCTAATAGATATTCATGGACAACACGCACATCAATCTTTACTCAAGTCTGATATACAGCGTCAGTTACTTGATGATATAAGCTACGATCAGAATGTTTTAAAACAGGTGACTCAAATTTATCAACGTTGGAAGTCCCTCAAAACGGCTTTAGATAATTTGGGTGGTGAAGATCGTGAAGCGAAAATTGCCTTTTTACGTTATCAGGTGCTGGAACTTGAAGAGTTTGATTTAACAACAGAAGCACTTACCGATTTGGAAAACGAATATCGCCGCCTGGCTAATGCACAAAAACTCTTAGAAAGTAGCCAACAAGCACTGGCATTACTTGATAATGAAGAATCGGGATCAACACTTTTTAGTCTCAATCATGCCAATCATGTCTTGGAAGATGTGCAGCAACATGATACCAAACTTTTAAGCATCACCGCATTATTAGAAAATGCTATTATTCAAACGCAAGAAGCAGTGGGAGAATTGCGCCACTACCTGCATCATTTGGATATGGACGCTGCCCGTTTACACGAACTTCAACAACAGATGAGCCTACTTCAGGACCTCGCCCGTAAACACCGAGTTCGCTTTGTCGAATTGCCTGCTCATTTTGAAGAATTAACTCAACAATTAAATGAATTGGAAAATTATGAAGAAAATGCTAGCCGCCTCGAAGCAGAACTCAGTGACACCCTGCAAGCTTATCGTATGGCGGCTGAGGCATTGCATCAACAACGCCTCCAAACCGCACAACAATTAAGTGAAAAAATGACGGCTGAAATGCATAAACTGGGTATGCCGGGGGGGCATTTAGTGATTACCGTCAGTGCTGATGAAGAGGCAGCTCCAGCAGCAATGGGGAGTGATATGATTGAATTTCTAGTAACGACTAATCCTGGTCATGCACCCAAGCCACTGCAAAAAGTCGCTTCTGGCGGTGAATTATCGCGGATTAGTTTAGCAATACAAGTGGTGACAGCCCAAAGTAGCGGTGTACCCATTTTGGTATTTGATGAAGTGGATGTTGGCATTGGGGGGGGCGTTGCTGAAATTGTTGGAAAGTCATTGAGTAATTTAGGGCAAAAACGCCAAGTGCTATGCATTACACATTTACCACAAGTCGCTTCGCAAGGTGATCATCATTTACAAGTCAACAAAACATTTCACCAGGAAAATACCCATGCTAATATTATTGCCCTGGATAGCCAGCAACGTGTTGAAGAAATTGCGCGTATGTTAGGTGGTGTAGAAATGACTTCACAAAGTTTAGCTCATGCCCAAGAAATGTTAGAACGCAGTCAGTCAAAGATCAATGAATGGAAAAATTCTTAGAAACTATCAAGATAGTAAACGGGGCTGCACCGTTTTTAACTTTTCACAATGAACGGTTAAACCATACTCGACAAACGCTATTTAATGCTAAAAATAAAATTGATCTGAAAGAATTTATTCAAGCACCGTCACAAAATGAAATCTATAGGTGTAGAATTATTTATTCTCAAAGAATAGAAGCAATTGAATATAGCCCCTTTCAAGTTCGATCTTTTAAAACTTTCAAAATCGTAGAAAATGATAATATTACTTATCCTTTTAAATACCTTGATCGAACTCCTTTAAATCAATTAATGCAATATAAAGAACAAGCCGATGATATTTTAATTATCAAAGGGGGGGGTATGGTAACAGATACTTCTATCGCTAATGTTGCTTTTTGGATTCATAATGAATGGCTCACACCATTAATGCCTTTATTAAAAGGGACAACACGAGAACGATTCTTAAAAAATAACAAAATAGTTGCAGCACCTATTCGGTTAGAAGACTTAAAAAATGTTTCTAAAATGGCAATAATGAATGCTTTGATTGGTTTTTATCTGATAAACGATTTTAAACTAATCTTGGATGAAAACTAATAATTCTGATATATATAGTTTTTCAGATAAATAATTTCATATTATAAACCTATCAGGTCTTGGATACCTGACAGTTTTTTGGAAATTATTTACCTGAACATCTATAGTTTTTCAGATAAATAAATTCACTTCGAGCCGACACGAGGCAGTCGCGCTGATCTGCCCCTACGTTTGTTTTATTTTATAGGGGCGAACATAAGTGTTCGCCCTTCTTATGAAATTATTTACCTGAACATCTATAGTATATAATTGTGAATTGTTTTACTGCGTTGGGTTTTTCTTATCAAATATTTTCACGGTTTTGATTGCAGTGAAGTATATGTAGGTACGAAAAAGCATTTTTACATTTTTAACCAGTTCAAGAAATCCGATTTTTTCAAAAAATCGGATTTCTATTGATTCTATTTCTAACATGCTAAAGAAATACTATTTCTCCAAAAAATAGTATTTATAAGTAGAAAGATTTACCTTTTTCATTAAGAGTAGGGAGTTTAAAAAATGGCGTTTTTTGGAGTCACCATTGAAGAAATTGAAGCAATCAGCCCAATTGAGGGAGCTGATATGATTGAAATGGCAAAACTGACGGGATTAACTTTTGAGTTTGTCGTGGCTAAAAAAGATAGTTGGAAACCAGGCATGAAATGTCTATATTTTCCCATTGATTCACTTTTGCCTGAATGGCTCCTCGAAAAAATTGGTTTAGTAGGTAGATTAAGTGGCAAAAATAAAAATCGAGTCAAAACGGTTAAATTAAGGGGACAAATTTCCCAGGGCATTGTGACGGGACTGGACTTACTTTCAGGGATACCAACACCCGTTATGGATTTGGATAAGGAAACCCAAACCCAAAAGATTACCGAATTTCTGGGGGTTGAAAAATATGCTCCCCCTGCTATCCCCTGTCACACTGCTCAACTCATTCGGTTGCCAATTGGACTTTCTACATTCGATATTGAGGGGGCAGATAGATATGTCGAGGTAGCTGAGGAACTTATGCCGTTGCGCGTAGAAATTACCGAAAAACTAGAAGGGCAAAACTTTTCCGTCACTTATTCCATATCGGAAAATAAAATTTATGTCAATCAACGCAAATATTCTATTCAGCCTATTGAGGGCTATACCCATGAATTTTGGAATATAGCGGAAAAGAAGGGCATTATCAAATTGGTAGAAAGTTTGAAGGAGTCTTACCCTGGCAAAAATATTACCGCTTATGGTGAATTTATTGGACCACGGACTCAGTCCAACATTTATAAATTAAAGGATTTTGATGTTAAGCTGTTTGATATTAAAATCAATGAAGAATGGCTCACGCCCGACATTCGACATGCTATTATCAAAAAACACTTTGGAAACATGGATGTTCATGTACCAGTGCTGAGTACAAATATTATTTTGAAAGACTGGCTTGATGGAAAAAGCTTTGTCGACGCTTCGCATGGTATATCACGATTACATAAGACAACCAGGGAAGGCATTGTGATAAAGCCGATGACGGAATCACGCCATGAAAAGATTGGTCGGCTTATCATAAAGCAGCGCGATCCCATTTATCTTGCGAAAACAAATAATTAGTGCCTGACCAAAAATTCTGGTATAAACTTGCCAGTCTTAATGATCTGGTAGGTTTTTATTTGAAACAAGGACTTAAGTTGCAAATATGTGGAAAAAACACACTTTTAAAATCTTATTATTCTTTTGTATTATCAGTTTCATAGCGGTTGTGGGGCTTATTTTTCACTATGTGCATGAAAAAAACCAAAGGGTGCAAGTGGCTAAAGGCCATGCCAAACAAGAAACGAAACAGGCAAAACAGCAAATAGACCAAGCACTCAATGCGCTATCATCTATTGCTCATACTATTGCAGATGATATCAGTTCAGGAAAATTAAAAAGGGAACACATTTTAACCAGGTTGGAAAAGACATTAAAAAGCACACCCAATCTGTTTGGGATTGGTGTCGCCTTTGTTCCTTATGTCAATAATCCACAACAGTCGCCTTATTATGTCAATAAAAAAGAAGGAGCTTGGCAATATTCACCCGACTTGTTGCAAGTTTTTACGATCCCGATTACTTATTTTGACACTGTCAAACAAAGCGAAATGATCACGGGCGTGGTTTTTGTAGATTATCTATTAAGCGATATAAAAACACTGATGACTTCCTTGAAACTTGGGCGATCCGGTTATGGATTTATTTTCTCTGAAAAAGGTGTTTTTATTGCTCATCCGATAGATGAATATGTCAAAAATTATCAAACCATATTTAATTTAGCAGAATTGTACCACGACGATGCACTATGGCGTTTAGCGGAAGAAGCGATTAATGGTGGAGACGGTGTCATTGAACATATCGATCAAGTGACAGGACAGGCGGCTTGGATTTTTTACGAATTTATCCCTTCTACTCATTGGTCAATAGGTGTTGTTTCATTTAAAGATGTTTTAGAAACGACCTATTTACAACGACGACTGATTTGGATAAGTATCGCTACGGTTGTTTTCCTAATATTATTAACAATCATCTTGTTTCGAGCGGATAAAGGTGATAGAGCCAGTCTTTGGACGGTCGTCTATTCTTCCACGATAATACTGATAGGGGGAATAGGCTATTTATGGTACATCACCCAAACTGGACCTATCAAAAAAGAGCTTGGAAGCACTATGATTGTAGATAAAGTTGGACTACAGCAGTTTTTAACGACTTCTACTCAGCAAAGTTCACCTGAAAAAGAGTCGTATTATGTGCCTACGGGTGTTTTTATTAAATCTATAGAATTTGTGGAAAACAATAATGTCAAATTATCGGGTTATATTTGGCAAAAATATAACCTAAATATTCAGAAAGATTTATCTCGTGGTTTTATTTTACCGGAGGCTCTATCAACTCAAAAAAATGAAAGCTATCACATTAAGGAAAATCAGAATGAAGTGATTGGGTGGCACTTTCAAACAACGATACCTCATCAATTTGCTTATACTAAATATCCTTTTGAAAGAAGGAAACTGAATTTACGGATAGCACATCAAGATTTTGATAAAAATGTGACTCTAATACCTGATTTAGAAGCGTATGGGGTTACCAATCCGACAGCACATCCAGGGATAAAACGTCAAGTTGTTTTGCCTGGTTGGTTAGTATTAAGAAGTTTTTATAATTATCAAAGCCATAATGAAGGTACCAATTTGGGTTTGGAAAATTATATTGGACACCAAAATTTTTCCCATCTTCAATTTAGTATTTTAATCCAAAGAGAGTTTATAGCTCCCTTTATTAGTAATGTGTTACCACTTTTTATCGCCGCTAGCTTATTGTTCGCGCTTCAAATGTGGCTTGGGAGAACGACAACCTTTATACGCACAATGAATGCCTTATTTTTTGGGGTTCTACTGGCTCATATTAGATTGAGGGGAACGATAACAACACCGGAAATTGTATATCTGGAACTTTTTTACTTAGTCGTCTATTGCAATATTTTAATCACGACGCTTAGTTTTTTTCTATATACTTATGAGGTTAAAATTAGCTATTATCGTCATGGCCTGATACCAAAGTTAGCTTTTTGGCCTATAATATTTGTAAGTATGTTTATTCTAACAGTTGTTGTATTTTATGTTTGAAAAACTAAAAGGGGAATTGTAATGAGGTATTGCAGTTTATTAGCATTAGTTGTTGCCTTAAACTTATCCACAGTGAGTGTTATAGCTGACATTATTTCTGAGACAGAATCTGTGAAAGATATGTCCGGGACCGTTGATAAGACCGTATCTGTGGAAGATATGTCCTCGTCCACTGATAAGAGGACCGTATCTGTGAAAGAAGTGCCCGATACCATTGGTGAGAAAACAGAATCTGTGGAAAAAATGCCCGATACTGTTGATGAGACCGTACCTGTGGAAACAGGGAGCAAGCCCGTTAGTCGGCCCTTCGTTATGGACGATCCTGTGGTTGTGGGTACTGAGGTTATCAAAATAACGGCTGACATTGAATCTGTGACAGTTATACATAATGGCGAAGAAGTGGTCATTATGCGTCATCAAGATCAAAATAACAGGATGAACCCTGAATTTACCAAAACTTCACGTCCGTGTCCGCCCTATTGTATTAGACCAATGACTTTAGCACCGGGTGTTGAAACGATTGGTGAATTGGAAATGCTTGATTACTTGAAAAGAATTCGTGAGGGTGATCAATCTATTTTGGTGATTGATTCACGCGCTGTGGACCAGGTGATCAAAGGCTCAATCCCGGGTGCCATCAATATTCCTTGGGATGTTTTCACTGATAACCAGTCTAATGCGTCCATTGTTACAGAGTTCTTGACAGAAGAAGAAAGTGCTAATAGTTGTCATTCGCCCATCATTGAAAAAATATTGGTAGAACAACTAGGTTTCATACATAATGATGAAGATAAAGATTTTGCTCAGGCTAAAACCTTAGTTTTGTTTTGCAATGGTCCCTGGTGTAAAAAATCTCCTGGCAATATTAAGAGGTTACTGGAGCTTGGCTACCCATCAGAAAAGCTCAAATGGTATCGTGGTGGTATGCAAGCATGGGAATTATTTGGTTTAACGACGGTTACAGATATTCCAATGCCATGGCTTGGGCTTTAGTGTCTAAGCAAAAATAACTTGTACATATCGAACCCAAGTTTTTTCAAAAAACTTGGTTTTTCTCCATATATTTGTATAAGTGATTTTTTCTTAGACACTTAGGAATGAGAATTCAATAAAACCCGAAACTAAACCTGACAGGTTTTTGAAACCTGTCAGGTTTGGCTCAAAAGTTTCGGGAGTTATTAAATCCTCACTCCTTAGCATTTTTTAAAAAAAGGTAACTACTCAGCCTTAACGTGTTAGAAATCAATAGTGATCGGAACACTTTTTTATTAAATAAAACCAATAATTTTTGTATGGTTAAAATTCATAGAAATCTCGTGGCTTTAGCATCATTTTTTTGTTAGTAAGAAATTTAACTCAGCCAGAAATCCGATTTTTTCCAAAAATTGGATTTCTTTGATGCTTAAAAAAATGTTAAATAACAAAAGGTTAGCAATTTACGCAAAAACTATTCCGAACAGTATTAGTTAGAAATCCCATTTATTGGAAAAATGGTAAATCGATTGTGCTTCAAAAAAATTGGAAAAAAAACTCACCAGAAGTTGCACAGTTGGGGATGGAAGTCATAAATTACCCCTACATTCTTATTGGATATGCTATAGCTTTTCAGATAAATATTTTGGCGGAAAGACCTGACAGGTTTTGGAAACCTGTCAGGTCTGAGAACTTTTATTTTTTTGAAAAGTTATAGAGGCAATCTGGGGTGATGAAAATTTTGTTTTTTTAACAAAAAATTGATCCCATTTTTATTCCCTAACAAAAAATATTCATTTAAAAAACAATCATTTATTAATTTGGTTGAAATGAACAATTCAAAATTTTTACTATTTCAGGATTGCCCCAACATTAAATAACACCATTATGAAAAGCACTCTATTTGAAGTGATAATATTAATTATTATATTCATAGCTTATACTATTTATGGCGCAACACAAAGAGCCGAAGAACTTCTCACTAAATACAAAGAAGAAGAGATTCATAAAATTAGACAAAATCTCAAAAACTTTGTAGATGTTGCTTATTCAACCATCGATTCTAACTATAAAAAATCTATGGATAAGAAGTATTTAGAAAAACATTATGGCTATCGTTTGATTAATATTATTGATGTTGTTGAAACGATCCTTAAATTAAAAGCACAGGAGGTTGAAGACGGGAAACTGACTCTTATAGAAGCTCAATTAGAAGCTCAAAAAGCCATGGAAAAGATTAAATATGATAATGGCCGTGGATATATTTGGATTAATGATACTACTGAGCCTTATCCATCAATGATTATGCACCCATTGATTCCATCACTTAATGGTCAGGTGATGGACAATCCTAAGTATAATTGTGCGATGGGTAAAGAACAGAATCTTTTTGCCGCGTTTGTTGAAGTGTCCAAACAGTCTAGGGGAGGCTTTGTCGATTATTTGTGGTCCAAAACGACAGACGGTTTAAAGACTGATGTGCCTAAATTGTCTTATGTCAGACGGTTTTCGCCCTGGGATTGGGTCATTGGTACAGATTTTTATGTGAATGATGCCATTTTAGAGGGTATTGAAAAAAGTAAAGAAGAACTCAGACAAATGAGGTATGACAATGGCATTGGCTTTTTTTGGATAAATAATACTGAAGAGTCAGCCCCCAAGTTCTATATGTATCCGATCGCATCTTCAATTGAAAATATTGTATTAGCCGGCGGTCATCTTGACAAGCTTGGAGATGTGATTAGTTCCCTTATTAAGATTTGTAAAGAAAAAGGCAGTGGTTATAAAGACTATAGCTGGGACAAGCCCACTTCAAGGGGTACCATAAAAGATGTCCCTAAATTGTCTTATGTGAAGTTGTATAAACCATTAAATTGGATAATAGGGACAGGGGTTTATATTGATGATGTTGATAAAATCATTGCTAAAAAAAGAGAATTTATTAATCAACAAGTTAATACATTAATCACCGGTATTTCAATAGCTTCTGTCGTTCTTATTTTCTTTATTGTCCTATTGCATTCTATTGTGAACTTCTTTTCAAAGCCAAAAACGCTGCTTACGGAGCTTGATAATAAGGACACGCTTGAGGAAACGCCAATTCAGAAAACACCAATAACGCCTGTAGAACCGCAACCGCAAGTTGGTATTAGTGTTAATGACAGTTTAAAATTGGTCCAAGAAATTAGTAAAATTATACTTATGGAACAAGCGAAGTTGTTAGCTTATGTTATAAATCTTCAAAAACAGAATAATAATGATGTTAATGATGTTAATGATGTTAATGGTTAATGGTTAATGGTGGATACTTCAACATTGAAAATTAACCATTGACAATTAATTATTAACCATTAACAATTAACAATTAACCGAGGATTTCTATGAAAAATCTCATTTTTGTTTTGATGTGTCTATTTTACTGGCATAGTGCGCTTGCCAAACCAACATTACCCATTGAAGGTTCATGGCAGATTGTTAGCTATCAAGTGGTGGGTTATCCTGCAATGTCTCAGATTAATATGAAAAACTGGGTTGGTAAGCTGGTTGAATTTACGTCGCATCAATCTGCTACCCTGGGCAATGAAATGCTCCAAACTTGCTCAAAGTTTAATTACCAAGTTACCACGGAAAATGCTGAGGGATACTTTTTAATTGGCTATAAAATAAAACCTCACCGTCTGGGTATTGTTGAAGAAGAAATTCAGTTGGTGAATATCGCTTGTCAAACCGATAGTTGGCTGGGTAAAAATCGGGAATTTGTTGTAGTGAACAATGAGCTAATGCTCAGTTATTGGGAGGGAACGATATTTTTCTTTTTTAAATCGGCTGATAGCACCTTGTTGATAACACCGCAAAGCGTTGGTTTTCTTGACCCTGATAGTAATTTTGACAAAAATACTATAACCAGGGCTTTATCGGACTATAGCGTGAAGTACGTTGAAGAAGTGAGCAAAAAAGTGAGCGAGAAAGTGAGCGAGGAAGTGAGCAGTAAACCTGCAAAACCTGCCCATTTTAAACTCAATCGTCAAGAAGGCGTAATAGAAATTTACCCTAATCCAGACACGGGAAAAATTGCTCGTATTCGCATATCCGATGAAAAAGCATTGGTACCCACTCAAGCAAAAAAGGGGGCGACTTATACCCAGGTATTTAGAAGTCGTGAAAAAATTGTCGATTGTCAAGCCGGTACTAATGATAGACAGGGGCAAACTTTGTGTTCTTTTCAAAATATGTCAAGTATCCAGTATGTTTTTGAACCCAAGTCAGGAAATGATATTTCACCGATTGAAGCTCTTAATCAGGCAAAATTAGTTGAAATTGTGTGGAATGCAGATAGGCGTTTGATAGTTGAAACAGCCTTCCCCTGACCGTTCAGAGTAAAGAGCGGGTGTGATTAATTAAAAGTGCATGGCTGGGAGTCATCCAAAATAAATTTTGGACTCCAACACCAGGCTAAAGGAATCCAAAATTTATTTTGGAAACCAAAAATTAGCATTCCATGCACTTTTAATCACACCCCGTTGGTGGATAAAAAGTTCAATTTATTCCCGCGTTGAGTATATCATGAATTACCGTGAAAATGGGAATTTTCCCGTCGAGTGATATATTATACCAAACCACCTGTATTAAATTATGATTGAAGTTGCCCCTTTACGCTATGGCGTTATTTTTTAAAAAGTCTTTTCCAAACCACATATGGATGTTGTCTGAGAAAACATACCTTAGGGTGAAGTGGCGTAATTATTTTTGAATTGGTAATATTTTATGAGTTGAGTCTTTTATTAGACATTATACCGATTTAAATAACAGCCATTTCATAATTCCAAGGTCTGAAACTTAATCTGAAATTGTGTAATCCACAACATGTTTCCATAACTAAATCTCTAAAGCCGCATTTCCAATTTTTCAGCTTGTCTTTAACCAATGGTTCGGACAGTTTTTTTATGGCTTGATCCAAGAGGGCTAATGGTTTGCTGTTTCAAAAAAGAATTAATTTAAACTCACGCCAGAAGCTAACTTGCATTTAATTCAAGTCAATAAAATCAA
>Ga0233403_10001124_pt1 | contig 12573 bp, 15 predicted proteins | sample Na_oxic_1_MG_FD_179866 | JGI IMG/M metagenome (GOLD analysis project Ga0233403, IMG submission 179866) | Seawater microbial communities from Saanich Inlet, British Columbia, Canada - Na_oxic_1_MG | ecosystem: Environmental > Aquatic > Marine > Inlet | place: Canada: British Columbia | collected...
TCGAAATGAGACTGATATCATTGAGCGTAGCCGTTTCAGTTGAGATAGCAATTGAACCGGCATTGCCTTTACCAACACTGCGCGACTTAATTGATCCACTATTCATTTCTATATCAGTGCTAAAAATATTGATACTACCGCCGCTACCGCTGCCCAAAGTTGAGCTAATGATATTGCCGAAATTATTAATTATTAACTGGTTTATAGCCAGCATCGCCGCTGCCGTCGATTGTTACCGTTAACGGGGCAGTCCCAGTGGTAGGTGTCGCGAAAGCATCCGCGAATGGCGCGACATTGGTTTGTGCATAAGAGCTATGCACGACCAATGCCGATATCACTGGAATCAATAATTTTGGGATGCGCCCCAGCATCCTTGTGCAGAAGTTGTTCATAACCCAATTCCTCGATATAAATAAAAAATCTTATAGTATAGATTATAATCACTTAAATTTTCGGGTCGTCATTTAAAAAAAAAGGGCAACCATAATAGATTGCCCTTACAAAAATAAATTTTGTGACCCGAAACAGAATTCGTCCCAGATTATTAGTGCCAACCAAGAGATTACTTAACTTGAGTGGCTGGTTGTGTCGAGGCTGCATCAGTCGCGGGTTGTTTCACAGCAGCGGCTTGTTTATTTTTAGCCTCTGTGATATAAAAATATCCAGAAGTCCCCGGCATCAATTCCATCACAACCGAATAAGCGTCATATAGGGTTGACCATGTATTAGGAATCAACGGATTAATCATTTCTATATCGACAGTGGGCAGAGTCAAAATGCCCGTCTTCTTACGGGAATCAAATCGGTACGTTGGGCTGGGATAATTGCTAGTCCCACATGAGTCAACACCCTTGCCCTCGTCGTAACCGGTCGTGTAACCATTATCGTAGGCAGCATCTAATTCGGCTTCGGTGCAAACAGATGGGCTTGGGTTGTCACTACCAAGAAGCAACGTCAAAATCTCGGCTTCGGTTCTTCCAGTATGTCCCCCTGGGCTGTTTCCCCAGCAATTGGCCGATTGACCGTTGATGTTCACCCAGAAACGAGAGCTATCATCGATATTGCCATAAGCGTACCAACCCCAGCCTCCGTAGCCACCTGATAGGATTTTTCCATCATGATGTTCCCCGATTCGGTAGCCAGGGCCGAATTGAACCTCACAAATATCATTGGCATCTTCAACACCGGCCAATTCGTAACCTGCTACTGGAAAAGTAAGTCCAATATGACCTTCTGCCCAACCGTTATAGAATTCCTCAGGCATGGAATGAGGACCGCCGACATGAGACACACCTGGATCAGGGGAACCATCCTTTTTCAAGCACAGAATCGGCAACTTGGTTTTGCAATTGGTATCACCCTGATAGGCATCACAATTAATACAGTATACTCTGTCTACCCCCAGTTGATCATCATGAGACGTTTTCTTCCAAGTCATTCCCGTCTGATTAGCGTATGCGATGGGATTAACTGACAAACAGACAGATAAGGCACATAAGATACTAAGATGTTGCACAGTTTTAGTTAACATGAGTTTTCTCCTTTTCGGTAACGATTTTGACGGTTTATTTAGATGGGCAAGATGGCTTTGTCTTTGTTTTTAAATAGACGGACAAGTCGCCGATTTTTGCCAAAAAAAGTTTGAGATGATTTTGACGGTTTATTTAGATGGGCAATCTGTTCATTTACCTTTACTTTAAATAGACGGACACGTTGCCGATTTTTGCCAAAAAAAGTTTGGTAACGATTTTTACGGTTTATTTAGATGGGCAATCTGTTCATTTACCTTTACTTTAAGTAGACGGACAAGTCGCCGATTTTTGTCAAAAAAAGTTTTGTGACTATTTTGTCGGTTTATTTAGATGGGCAAGATGGCTTTGTCTTTGTTTTTAAATAGACGGACAAGTCGCTAAAAATTGCCAAAATATTTTATGTTAATATTTATTTAAACTAATTGTTTATATTTATAATTGATTATTGATGGCCGATTCGTATACCGAGTGCAACGAAATATTTTGGAGTCCAAGCTTTAGCTTGGGTGTCCAAACTAAAGTTTGGACTCCTGATTATCGTGTATAATATTTTAACTTATTGATTATATTTATAATTTATTATTGATGGCCGATTCGTATATCGAGTGCAACGATTTTAGATTTGTTGTATTTATATAAATGGACACATCGCTAAAATTTGCCAAACTCTTTATTCTGTTCATTCATCAATAGGAGAAAGTTAAATGCCAACACTCACCGTAGATATTTCTCCCCGATTGGAAGAATCTATTCAACAATTTGTGGTTGCCGGTTGGTTTCAAGATGTCGATAGGCTGGTTGAGGAAGCTTTGCATCGCTATTTAGACTCACATCCTATCGAGTTAATGGAGCAGTTTGTTCAACCGGATATTGAATGGGGGTTATACGGTGATGATTGACTCAAACACGGTTGTCGTTTGTGATGCCAGCCCGATTATTCATTTAGATGAGTTAAAAATAAAATATTGTTTAGAGTCCATATCATATTGTTCAACGCTTCATATTCGGAAAAATTTGATTCGTCGTGCCGTTGAAGAATTGGAAAAATATAGCTTGACCAAAGGGCATTCCGTTGTTGAAGGGTAACTTATATAGAAGACGACGGACAAGTCGCTCTTTTGAATTGAAATTTTGGATGTCCAAACTAAAGTTTGGACTCCAAAGAACCTAACCGGAGAGCTAATATGCGTCATCCTGTCTTAGTTGGTTTATGCCTACTCCTAACTGTCCGCTCCTTGGCAGCCTCCGACACTGATTTGCGGCAACAGGCTCAACGCGCGTTTGAGCAGGGTCAGTTTGAAAAGGCTATTGAACAATGGGAATCCATTCGGTCGCGTTTATCCCTTCGCCAACAACTTGAACTCGCCGCGGCTTATCAATCGCTCGGCTTGGCTCAAAAAAGTGTTGATTTACTTGAAAATATTTTTTGGCTCACAATTAAGATTGATGGTGGGTTTCGCTATCGCTCTACCCACCCTACGTTCGCTGATTTGCTTCAACTGAGACGCACAGTTTCAACTAGGCCTAGATAAATCCTTGTGTTGATTCGCCTTGAAGTGAACAGTTCATGGAACTTATTCAACGCCTCATCGGCCGTCAAAATATTTTCTTGAAACGCTTTTAACACTTGACCGGCAATACCTGATATGGACACACCCAATTGCCGTGCGACAGTGCGCCCGGCTTGTTCCTCAATCAGTAACGGCAAATGGCGTTGAAGTGCCAATTGTATCGCTTCTTGTTCACCAATATCCAATTGTTCCAACTCCGGCAACCGAGTTTGGTTGACATCCACGACTTCGAGTAAGTCAGCTACATCATAATGCTCAAGGTAAGCTTGAGCACTCAAAAATTGGCCTTGAAACAATTCCTCTAATACTGTAGGCGGAATAAGGATATGGTCATAGAGTTTCCGAATGAAGCCGTAACCATTTGAGATTTTTTCTAACGATATAAGCGGTCCCGTATTACTAATAATCAATCTATGAGCATTCATCTATTTAGTTCAATATTGAGATTGTCTTGATTGTCAACCATAACAGAAAAGCCAAAACGATAGAGCATATCCTCAAAAGCGCGGCGTGTCATACTGAATATTTCGCGTGCTTGTTTCTCAGAAAGCTTACCAGTCGAATAAAGCGTACTGACAAGTGCTTCTTTTAGATAGCGTTGATCCAGACCAGCGATATCATCGGGTAATTCTACAGATATTTTCATGATAAAGGTAAAGGCTTATGTCGATTTGATCTATTATTAGAGCCTCTTGCAAAACTCTTTTTGAAAGTTTCCCCAGGTTTTACCTCTTGCTCTTAAAATTCAACCCCTATCGGGGTTGTCCCAGGTTTCACCTGGGGTAAAAGCAAGAGGCGAGTGGGGTTATTCTTTTAACAATATCAACCCCGTAGGGGTTGAACGTGAATAGCCCCAGGTGAAACCTGGGGTTTTGCAAGAGCCTCATTAATTATGAATATTTTTCATGCTATTGTCAAAAATATCCAGTTTTTCCGAGCAATTCCCGCTGATGCTTTTAACCCGCTTGATACAAGGGATTTAATTTTTGGTAGGAGTGCTATTTTTCAAAAACAGAAAAGCTTTCCGGACCAAATTTTAGAGCGGGAATTGTTGAGTTTTTCCTTACTATCCGTTTTTTATAATTCCTTGGATATTTAAGTTTTGCAAGAACCTCTATATTTATTAATTTTGAGTTTAGGGCCTGTTTGTATATCGAGTACAATGAATCTCAGAAATAAAGGTTTCATGGCAAACCATTTTACCAAAGCTCAGAAAATGAACCAAACGATGCGCTTGTTGGTTTTTAATTTGTTCATTTCGTCTGTCGCTGTACTAGATACCGTGTCTAAAGTTTGGACTCCAAATAACCTAACAGGAAAACTAATATGCGTCATCCGGTCTTAGTTGGTTTATGCCTACTGCTCAGCGTCAGTACCTTGGCAGCCTCCGACACTGATTTGCGGCAGCCGGCGCAACGCGCATTTGAGCAGGGTCAGTTTGAAAAGGCTATTGAACAATGGGAATCCATTTTGCCTAATTTGTCATCGACACGACAACAAATTAATGTGTTGTTACGGCTGGCTACCGCTTATCAATCACTTGGCTTGGCTCAAAAAAGTGTCGATTTACTTGAAAAAGCATTGCCTCTTGCCAAGCAAACCGGTGATAACATTCGCCAATCTTTGGTATTGGGCAGCCTGAGCGATTTGTCGTTGTTGATGGGTGATTTGGATGAAGCCACAAAGCTGGCTGCTCGAAGTCATCAACTGGTTTGTACTCATCCTATTCAAAACCCAGTCGCTTGTGCCACTGCTTTAAACTATCAAGGCAACGTGCTGAGTACACAAGGCGATGATTTAAAAAAGGCCCTAAAAATATATCGAAAGGCTGTTAATCTGTTGCAATCGGCGGAGGTTCCGGTGTTCCGCGCCAAGTTGTTGAGCAATATTGTGCAACTTGAGTTTAACCCAGAGGATTTCACCGCGGCTTTGTCGCAAATGACCGCGTTGCCAGATTCCCATGACAAAGTCTTTGGGCTACTTAAATTGGGTTATCTGGCCATTGAGCGTCCTGAAATAAAACCGCTTCAAGTTTATAAAATATTGCAAGAAGCTTTACAATTGGCTAAACGACTTTCTGATACGCGAGCGGAGGCTTATGCGATAGGCTATTTGGGAAAATTGTATGAAAAAAACAAGCGTTACCAGGATGCAGAGCGTTTAACTCAACGGGCCATTTTTATGACCGGCAATGCCGATGAGATGCAATATCTTTGGCAATGGCAACGTGGACGCTTGCGTCACGCGCAAAATGATTTACGTTCCGCGATTGCCGCTTACCAACAAGCCGTCAAACATTTAGAAAACCTCCGCCGTGCGCGGGTGCGCGGTTACCGCCGTCCACCGGAACCGTTTGCTGACAAAATAGATTCGGTTTATTACCAATTGGCTGATTTACAGCTTCAAGTAGCAAATCCGCGACAGCCGGAGATACTCAAACAAGCAATAAATACGTTGGAGTCATTGAAGGCGGTTGAATTAGAGAATTATTTTCAGGATGATTGTGTCACAAAACTGCAAGCCAAACGTCAGAAGATAGATGACATTCTGACAGAAGCTCATACCGCCGTGCTGTATCCGATGATTTTTTCAGATCGGGTTGAATTGTTGCTCAATTTCTCTGGGGAACAGTTGGAACAGTTTTCAGTGAACAAACCACAAAAACTTGTTCGCCAACAGGTGGAGAATTTTCGTCAAGCATTGAAATATAAAAAGAAAGATCGACAGAATTTCTATCGTCAGGTTTTGCCAACCGCTAAGATGCTTTATACCACGTTGATTGCACCGATTGCTGATGAGTTAGCAGCGCGTCAAATAGATACCTTGATTATCGTGCCAGATAGTGTGCTCCGTACCATCCCGTTTGCGGCACTATACGATGACGAAAAAAAACAGTTTTTGATCAAACAATATGCGTTGGCGGTTACGCCCGGTTTGACTTTGACACAAGCCTCTAAAACGCTTGAACGGGATATCAATCTGTTGATGGCCGGATTATCGGAACAACGCTCTGGTTTTAATGCCTTACCGGATGCGTTAAAGCCAATCCAAGCGATTGAAAATCAACAAATTTGTCCCCAAATTGCCTTTACCGCGTTAAAAAATGAAGATTTTCAGACTCAAAGACTAGCGGATAATCTCAAAAAAGTCGCTTATAATCTGATATATTTTTCTAGCCATGCCCGGTTTGATAAAAATCCGAAAAAAAGTTTTGTCCTGACTTATGACAACAAGTTATACTTGGACGGTTTAGAAAAACTGATTCGTTTGACTCAATTTCGTGACCAACCAGTAGAATTATTGATTTTGAGTGCTTGTCAAACTGCCAGTGGCGATGAGCGGGCGGCATTGGGGTTGGCTGGAGTTGCGGTTAAAACCGGAGCCATTAGTGCGGTGGGAAGTTTGTGGAAAGTGAATGATGAATCAACTGCCCGATTAATGGAAAGTTTTTTCCATGAACTTTGTGACAATCCAACGCTGTCCAAAGCAAAGGCGTTTCAAATCGCGCAGAATAAACTACTTTCGGAGTATCCTGAATATCCTTTTCATTGGGCACCTTTTTTGTTGATTGGAAATTGGTTTTAGCACGTTACTTTATTTTTTAGGGTTGGCAAGCCGGCGGTTTGATACTTTTTATGATTTTGAGAATCAGGCCCCCGCTTACCCACCTACAAAACTATCGAAAAATTTTAATAGGTATTATATATGAATATTAATGACATTCAATCTTTTGTGCCACCGGTTCGTACCTTAATGGGTCCTGGTCCTTCCGATGTCCATCCTCGCGTGTCGCAAGCGATGGCTCGCCCAACCATCGGCCACTTGGATCCGACCTTTGTTGAGATGATGGATGAATTGAAGGTTTTATTACAATATGCGTTTCAAACTCAAAATGCGTTAACCATTCCAGTCTCCGCACCAGGTTCGGCCGGCATGGAGTGCTGCTTCGTCAATCTGGTCGAACCGGGCGACCAAGTCATCATTTGCCAAAACGGTGTCTTTGGGGGCCGGATGAAGGAAAACGTTGTTCGTAGCGGCGGCACCGCCATTATGGTTGAAGACCAATGGGGAACTGCCGTTGATGCGAATAAGTTAGAGGAGGCTCTGAAAGCGAACCCGAATGCCAAAATCGTCGCCTTTGTCCAGGCCGAAACTTCTACCGGTGTCCAATCCGATGCCAAAACTTTGTGCGAACTGGCACGTAAGCACAATTGCCTGACTATCGTCGATACCGTAACCTCGCTCGGTGGTACGCCGGTCAAAGTGGACGAATGGCAAATAGATGCCACTTACTCCGGCTCCCAAAAATGTCTTTCTTGTACGCCCGGCCTATCCCCAGTCACCTTTAGCGAGCGGGCGGTGGCCAAAATCAAGGGTCGTAGCAGCTCAGTACAAAGTTGGTTTTTAGATCTGAACCTGGTTATGGGCTACTGGGGAGGCAGTAGTAAACGTGCTTATCATCACACGGCCCCTATCAATGCCCTGTATGGCTTACATGAAGCCCTGGTCATACTCAAAGAGGAAGGTTTAGAAAATTCCTGGGCGCGGCATGAAAAAACTCATCAAACTTTTCGCGCCGGTATCGAAGCTTTGGGTTTGTCCTTCAAAGTGAAAGAATCTGACCGTCTGCCCCAACTGAATGCCATCACGGTACCAGAAGGCGTGGACGAAGCCGAAGTCCGGAAACGCTTACTGAATGAATACAACCTAGAAATAGGGGCCGGGCTTGGTAGCCTGGCTGGCAAAATATGGCGTATCGGTTTGATGGGTTATGCCTGTAATAGCAAAAATGTCCTTTATTGTCTAGGGGCTATGAAAGAAATTCTCGGCGATATGGGGGCGTAGGAATCTGATTTTCTAAAAGTAGTACAACGGATACTCGAAATAAACGGATTAAAAAACCTTAAAAAATAATCATCTGACCAAAACTATTCATTCCTAAAATCCGTTTATTTCGAGTATCCGTTGTACTTGGTGGCGACACGATATGGCTGAATTCTGATTCAGACAAATATTAAAAAACCTCGTCTGGCTAATAGGGCGGCACCGTAAGCGGCTTCCGTGTATTGCGGCGTGTGCATTTGAACGCCCAGGCAGTTTTGTCGTATTTGAGTCCAAGCCGGGTTTTTAGCACCGCCGCCTACGGTATGAAGGGTTTTCGGGTACGGGGCGGCCAAGCTTTGCAAGCGTCGGTAGCCTTCTGTCTCTATTCGGGCAATGCTTTCTAACAGTCCCTGAAAAAAAATCACGTCATCCGTCGGACGAGGTTCTAAACGGGGCTGGAGGTTCGGATCGGCCACTGGAAAGCGTTCTCCTACCGATAGCAGCGGATAATAGTCTAACTGGGTCGATTGATTGGGTTGCAGCAGCGGAGTCATGCGTTTCAGTGCCGCCGGGGTGAAGTATTTCAATAGGATGGATCCGCCGGTATTGGAGGCTCCGCCGGCCAGCCATTTGTCCCAAAGGCGGTGACTATAAATGCCATACTCTGGTGAAAAGATGGGCTTATCGGAGACGATTTTGACGGCTAAGGTACTGCCCAGCGAGGTGACGGCTTGGCCCACTTGTTCGGCCCCGGTGGCCAGAAAAGCGGCGATGCTATCAGTGGTGCCGCTGACTAGGAGGGTTTTGGGATTTAAGCCAATTGACGTTGCCACCTTTTTTTGAACGGTGCCAATGGGAGTGCCGGGCGGATGGACTTGGGGTAGCAAGTTTCTATCAATTTCTAATTTGGCTATCCAATCTGGCCATTGACGCGCCATTGGATCATAGCCCATTTTTAGGCAATTGTTTTCATCGCTGCCGACCCATTGGCCGGCGATTTTGGCCGCTAACCAGTCGGCTTGATGTAATACATGAGGTTTCGGATTGGGTTCAGAGTGTTTCAGTAGCCAAAGCAGCTTGGCTAGACTGGAAGTGGCACCATGAGCGCCGCTGTTATCGGGCGCTATCTGACGAATCTGTTCGGCTTCTTGGAACGCTCGCGCATCATTGTACATTAAGGCTGGCCCTAGCGGCGTTCCGTGTTGATCGGCCAATAGCACGGTGGCCGAAGTCCCATCAATGGCGACGGCGGTGATGGGATCAGGTAGATCGTCACTGAGTTGCGTTAAAACGGTTGATAAGGCTTCCCACCAGAGGTGTGGCTGCTGCTCTACTTCAACACCATTGTGATGGGAGGCCGGCAAATTGATATGTTGTTCAGCAATCCGTTCGCCTTTGATATCAATAGCGCAGCCTCGGCAACCGGATGTGCCTATGTCAATACCTACAAAAATTTTGCTCATTTTTATCCTCCCCCTATTCATTCCCCACCCCCCCAGGTTTCACCTTTTGCTCTTGACATTCAACCCCTTTCGGGGTTGGTGGGACGTTGGGGCTGAATCAGACCCAAAAAAAATTTAAATCAGTGGTTTACTTCCCAATAAGTGACTGATTTCTATCCCATTATCTAAATCATCCCAGTAAATAGCGAAACCATTGGGTTCTAATGTCCAATTGATTTGATCTTCTTTGGGTGCTTTTGCTAACCAATCTAGCCATGGAATTTTGTCTATTGGGACACTGACTTCGCGCCCATCACTCAAAGAAATATGGAAACGATTGCCGACAAAATAGGCCCCGATGGCACCAACGGCCGGTTCCTTAGTTTCTAAAGTGGTCATTCCAAGCCTCCAATAATTGGTCTTGAGATTCTGCTGTCATCTTAACAAGACGCTCAAGTTGTTGTTCAATATAACCAGTATGGTATTCTATGGCCAAAGTTTCAAGCCCTATTTTCGCCTCGTTTTCAAACTGTATGACATGAACATGCGGCGGTTCAAATCTATCAGAAGCGTAGAAACGGAAGTGGTATTTGTTTTTGGTAAAAACTGTCATAATGAAAAATGAAAAATGAAAAATGAAAAATGGAGTCCAAACTTTAGTTTGGATAGTATACTCAATTTCTTTCAGAAAAACCGGAAATAATTATATAGTTTTATGATATATCGTCATTTAATCGTTTTGGGACTGACTGGTTGGTTGGTGAGCGGGTGTGCGCCTCAGCCACCTATTCAGTCGCCTGGGCATATCAATACTAACAATCTTCCGCCGCCTAAAGATGATATTCCGCCACTGGTGCAGCAACATGCCTTTGTGCCACCGCCACTGCCGACGCAGCGGTTAGAAACGTATACGGTGGTGGTTGATGGTGTGCCCGTTAAAGAGTTGTTGTTTGCATTAGCACGCGATGCTGGACTGAATATTGATATTCATTCTGCTATGACTGGCACCGTGACGCTGAACGCTTTTGAGCAAACTTTACCACAATTGTTAGAACGTATTGCTAAGCAAGTGGATTTGCGTTATCAGGTTGATGGCAATCTGTTGACGATTTCGCCGGATTTGCCTTATATGCAATTATATCAAATCGCTTATGTCAATATGTCTAGGAATACGAGCAGTGAAGTGTCCGTCGCGACTGAAATTGCTCGTACTGGCGGCGGTATTAGTCAAGGCGGTACTGGCGGCGGTTCTCAAGGAGGAGGCGGTGAGGGGGGCGGTGGTAATAATTCCACCACTCAAATTACGAATGAATCAAGCCATGATTTTTGGACCAGACTGAAAGAAAATATTTTAGCGATTTTGGCAGGTAGCCAAACTTATCATATCATCAATGAACCGAATATCAAAGATCGAGTTATCATGAATCCAGAAAGCGGTGTGATGACGATTCGTGCGACTCATAAACAGCATGAGGAAATACAGCGTTTTGTTGATCAGGTACTGACTAATGTACAAAGACAGGTGTTAATTGAAGCAACCATTGTAGAAGTGCAGCTCAATGATCAGTATCAAGCTGGGATCGATTGGCAGCGTATTTCCGGAGATTTTAGTTATACACAGTCCTTATTAGGAGGTAATTTGGGAACAGCCCCTTTTTATTCATTTGGATATAGTAACCCGAATAGCCAAATTGGGGATATTTCCGGGACAGTGCGCCTACTTGAGCAATTTGGCTCCACTAAAGTTCTGAGTAGTCCTAAAGTGATGGCACTGAATAATCAAACGGCTATTCTAAAAGTGGTTGATAATCTCGTTTATTTTACGACTGAAGTAGAAATCAACGAAACTGACACGAGATCGAGGGAAACATTTACCACACAAATCAATACTGTGCCAGTAGGCTTAGTGATGAGTGTCACGCCACAAATTAGCGAAAATCAGATCGTCACTCTCAATATCCGCCCAACCATTTCGCGGGTGACGGAGTTTAAGGCGGATCCTAACCCACTCTTGGCACAAGCTGGGACAATCAACCTGATTCCGGAAATACAAGTGCGTGAAATTGAATCTATTTTGAGAATCAACAATGGTGAGGTGGCTATTATTGGTGGACTTATGCAGGATACGACCGGCCAAAACAAGAAAGGAATCCCGGTACTCTCGCAACTGCCATTGATTGGCGACTTATTCAGTTATCGCGATGATGAATATACTAAAACCGAATTGGTGATTTTTTTACGACCTATTGTGGTCAAGGATGCGAGTTTATCGGGCGATTTGCGTGAGTATCGGAGATACTTGCCCGATTAAAGTTTGGGGTAACCACAAGGGATTACCCCTACGAATCAATGACCGTAGGGGCAATCCTTTATGGTTGCCCCCAATCCGTTATGGTTTGACAGCGACACGATATAGCATTGAGTATTCAGTGCCCTTTAGGGTACTTAAGCTTTTAGACAACGGCTTTAGCCGTTGGCGGGGGGGTATTTATTTCTAATTCCGACACTTTTTTACGAATTTCACGTATTTGTAATTCTCTTTCAAGTAGTTGAATAAAAAATTGATTATATTCTTGTTGAGGTATTAATATTCTCATTTTGACCACGAGTTCATCGGGTAAAAAAACGGCGACTTTTTGCATAGTAGTAGAAAATACCTTTGTTGGAGTCCAAAGCTTTAGCTTTGGACGGACTTCTAATTGAGGTGAGCTATCTTGCGTAAAAACGGTTTGTTACGTTGCCAGGTTTTTGGAAGATTGGCTATTGCCGCCATCGCGCTGTTTGCGTCGGTAAATTGTCCATAGAGCATTTCCCAAAAAACTTGCTCTTTTCGGTTGACTTGGTGGAGATAGATTTCATTTAATAAAGGCTGTATTTCTGGTTGGCGCAATAAAGCGGCTAAGTTATTGGTGTTGTCGATTCTGGTTTGCATCACTTGAATCGTATAATGTTTTTTATTTGCGGTTGCTATCCATTGTTCAGTGGCTTGTACGCGTTGCTGTAACAGTGGAATGGTCGCGGTCGAATTGACCGGAACATTGGGTTTAGGTAAGGCTTCGGTTGTACTACGTTTGGGTTGAACTGATAAAGCACTTTCAGATGGAGCAGAAGAATTGATTTCAACGGGAACCGAAAAAGTGGTTTTAACGGGAACCGAAAAAGTGGCGTTGTCCTTTAACCAAGTCCAAGCCATTTCTCGGTAAG
>Ga0233403_10001126_pt1 | contig 12564 bp, 5 predicted proteins | sample Na_oxic_1_MG_FD_179866 | JGI IMG/M metagenome (GOLD analysis project Ga0233403, IMG submission 179866) | Seawater microbial communities from Saanich Inlet, British Columbia, Canada - Na_oxic_1_MG | ecosystem: Environmental > Aquatic > Marine > Inlet | place: Canada: British Columbia | collected...
GCCAAAATTTGTTGTTTCGGGAATGAGGTACGATTTCCCGAAACCTAAATAACGTAAGAGTTTCGGGAAATCCGCTTCGCTCCATTCCCGAAACAACTATCTAATTGGCGAAGGTATTGTTATGTTGAATTTAATTTTTAAATAAATTCAAGTCATTTGGTTTCGGTTGTTCCGACTTTTTACATTTATAGATGATATGGTAAATTTGTACTATGATTAATGGTAACGCAAAATCTAGCCAAATACCATAACTAAATAAAATCATACTAAGAGGCAATAGTGCAAAAATAATAAAAATACCGGAAAACACCACACCCCAAAGGGAACTAAAATACGCAAATATAATGCTCATCATAACAATAAGCCCGGTTATTAGCAGCATCCCCCATAACGGCGTAGGCTCAATTTTTTGGTATTCTAATAAAGAATGGATAGCATTAACAATAATGACTACACCCGGCATAGAGCCTAGTGGAGTCAAATAAATGTCGCGTCCATCTTTGTAGCTACCACTGATCAACACAATACTGTCTTCAAGCGTATCCAAACTGACTTTGAGTTCTGATTCTGCATAAGGTTGAGCCGGCAATATTGTTAAAATAGATTCGCCGGATTTAGTCGTGGTAAAATACGGTAACTTTGGTGGTGCCTCATCGTCTAACCAAGGCATGGTATACATAATCCGTTGATTAATATCTCGGATTTTTGTACTAATTTCCAAGTTACAAAGTTTGACGGTTTCAGGTAGTGGCGGTGATGAACCATCATTGTTATCACGACATTGAGGTAAAAACGGTTTTAATGCTTTTTGTATATCCTCGGCAGAACATTCATTTACTAGAGCCATTGCCAACAGTTCAACTGACGGTACCACTTGTGGTTGGTTATCTATAGTACATGCGGGTTGCCATAACTTCCAACGTCTAACTACTAAATCTTCGGAACGATAAAAATGTGCTGAACCCCATTGCACATAAGGTGCTGATTTTGATACTACTTCTTCCAAAAAACCAGTACGTGGTATTGGAACCGCACTTGGCTGGGCACTAAATGCACGGACAAGAATGATCGGCGGGCAAGTAGATTTATCTGGTTCATCCCTACATTTTGTAGCATAATTTGTCAAATACGTTTTTAACCTCTGATCATCCGGATGTAATTTTGATTTTTCAACCGGGGTTGGTTGACTGACATCAACATCCACTACAATCAAACGCGCTTTAGCTTTTACTGCCGCTGCAATCAAATTTTTCAAACGCTGACGAGGCGTAAATAATGGCTCGTTCCAAGCGTAATAGGTTTTATCATCAATATCCAGCACCACAAAAGGCGGGATTTCTTTAGCCTCTGTCTTGATAGATGGTATAACCCCTTGTCGGACTTCCATCATCCAATCCACATAAGCATCTTCGGTATCCATGAGCCAAGGCAAGTCATGGAAAATCATTAGTGATGCAAAAACAGTCAAACCAATAATTAAATTAGCCGTGAGTTTGCGACGAAATTGTGGTAACGAATACCATTTTTTCTTGAACTCTGGCGGACTCAAAAGTAATTGCCTAATCCATTGATATAGTTTCCTAATCCATTGACATAATTTTTGCCAAACGGTTACCAGTAAAATTAATTTTAACCAACGCAAATTTTTGCCTCCTTCAAACATCTTTAAATGGAGTCTCAGTTTAAGCTAATCATGAGTGATTTGTAAAGTAGCAAATTCCTTTAGCCCAATTGGTAATGGAGAATAGCTAACAACACCATCTTAAGGATCATGCTACGAGTACAACGCGAGTACAACGAATTAGGAAATAAACGAATTTTTGTTAGCTGAAAGAAATGGTAGGAATGAGAATTTGAACGGGGCTATATAATATAACCCCAGTTATGCTACTAGAAATTTACGTTGCGGTTTTCCTTAAAACATCTGGAGAATAATAGGCTGGGCACCGAACTTAATCAAACCATTTTCTAAACGATAACCAATGTACACATTGATAGTACCCGGGCTAATATTTTCTTTGCTCAATGTTCCCTCATATATCTCAAGAGGTAACGTGAGATTTCCCTCTTCTATCAAATGAGCAACTTTGTAAGCTTCCAAATTGGCTGGGTTCATATCCCACTCTGGAATACCATCCGCAGTACGACTCCACCATACAATGTTACCATCAGGACCTAAAAGTGGATTATGGCTATAACTAACCGCTATAACTATATCAACATTTTTACCAACATCTTCAGAGTCAAACTTAATACTACCCACGAATAACACCGAATAACCTTCAGCGGTTAATTGCATACTTGATATACCTTCGAGACTACCGCCATCAAAAGCCGCACCGCCGGTAAACTGTGCATCTGAGGTAAAAGCGATTGTACCATCAGCAAGTACCGCACTTTTCTCTCCTTCACCCGGTTGATTGAGAACTGCTAAAATTTTACATTCCTCAGCCTCCCAGAAATTTCCCTCCCCTTTACACTGTGCTTTATCAGTATCAGTAGGTGGTGTTGGTTCTGGTGTTTCTTCAGGTGGCACAATAACAACTGGCCCAGTTACTGTGAAAATCAGAGATTTTTCGAGTTCCACGTTATTAGCATCGTTGAAATTGAGGGTAAACCGACCTTCTCGTGAACCGGCTTTAATTGTCAAGAGCTTACGATTACTACCTTTAAAGTCCAATTCTAGACCAGAAGCAATAAGGAGTTCTTCTTGCTGTTGGCATTTATCGTCTCTAAATATACCGTCTGCTGCTTGGCATTGTGTTTCATTCAACTGACATTTACTGTTGTCAAACGTGCCACCGGCATCTCCACACTGTTTGGCAGATAACTTAATATCTTTCCAGTCTATCTCATAAACTTCTGGTACCAAACTGTCACCTTCACCACCCAGAATAACTCTCATTACATCAACATGCTTTTTTTCCAGCGTCAATGCGACTTCGCTATTCACCGGGATACTGGTTGTTTCAATGTATGGAGTAATGGTAGCAACTTCGGTTACATAGTTCGGGACTGGTATATCAGAGACTATAACAAATTCAGTGTTACCCAAACCGGGTTTGGTAAATGCGAACTTGATCTCATCTTTACCGGAAAAGGCTTTATGGCCAGTTGTTTCGTAAACAACTTCAATTATTCCACCTTTGCCGGGTTGTCCATGGTATCGTTTTCCTGAATAAGTAACTTTACCATTTGCAGACTCTGCTTTCATATCACCCAAATTGGTAACTGGATTACCAAAATTGTCATACATGCTAAACGCTGACTCATAGATAGTCGTTTTGTACTGCTTGGTTTTTTCATCAAATTTAGGAGGAGCCTCAAGTATATCATCACCAATTGCATTAAGATATCTAACTTGGGTGGTGGCAGCCGGAACAATTTCCCACGCATAAACTCGTACTTGGGAATATTTACCCGCTCGCTCAGAAATTAAATAATCATTGCTATAAGTAGCTTCCTTAAAAAGTCCTTTCACGATATCCGTCCCATCGCTCTTGCGGAAAAAGGATTGAGTTTCTTCAGCCGGAGGTGGAGCAATTACTTCTATTACACCCGGATCAAGAGTTGGTTGGTTTACACTGGCATAGTCCATTGTTTTACTTTGATTTTGCAAGTAAACTTGTCCGCGTTCATTACCAACCCTAACTACAAAAGCATCAAATTCAGTTCCGGCTGTTTGGGCAAATTTGGCTTGATCATCCACTACATCTACAAGTAATGAATCTTCTACAACCGTAATTGCCAGCGGTTCAGAATCACTGACATCAGGGTTGCTCGCCCGTGCTACCAGTGCAGTAGTACCTAGTCTAATGATTTCGTTTTTCTCATTACCTAATATAGCATCATGGTTGTCCGTTGGTATTCCAACTCCTCCACCTTGGAGAACTTTGAATTTTAATGCCGTACTACTTGCTACTTGTGCTTCATCCACAATTGATACTGTAAATTCTGCGGTTTCCGTATTGGAAATTGGATTACCGAATTGATCCAAAGTCATCAAGTTTATATAAGTACCTTGACACACTAGAGCTACTGGAAAGTTTGCCGGACAACGATCATTTCCGTCAAAAATTTCCGGACTTGGCTTAGCTATACGTTCTTTGTCAGCTATGAGTCTTAAACCACGCGCTTCTCTTTGTGGTAAAACTTTTAATGTATCTCTAGTAAGAACTTGGGTACTTGTAACTTCTTCATCATCTTGCAACGAAGCTACCATATCATAAGTACCGGCTTTGGTAATTTCAGAAGTCAAAGTAAATATAGCTTTGCCACGTACCATCCTTTCTTCATAAGAGTAAATAGATTCACCTTCTTCTTTATCAAGTAAATCTAATCTAACAATGCCAGCCGCACGAATTCCACGCCGAATATTCCCGGCATTTTCATCCACAATAGTAATTTGACCACCCTCAACACCGGCAGTCATTTTTGCAGTGATACCATCTTCTCTATCTTCATCTTCACTACTAACTTGGGGATCATTGATAGCTGGTATAAATGACTCTACTCGCAATGACGGAAGGGCACTGGATTCCGCTCCGATAGAAATGGTTTTTTCGATGGTTTCACCAATTTGCACAAAATTTACACCACCGCCATCAGTGGGAATCCTCTCTTGCAAATATATTGTTACTGTATCAGTCGTTTCTTCAGCAGCGGCTATACCACTAGGGTAATAAATGCTAACTCGTCCTACACCCTGAGCAAGTCTTACATAACGGACTTGGGACGCAAAATACCCGCCAGTGGGATCAGTGTCTTTTGGTATTACACCGGGAAGAACGCTACCACCTTGAATTTCTCCTTTGATGGTATGAATTACAGCCATAATGGTTGAGCCTTTACCCTCACCAAAACGGTCAACCTCACCATTTTCGTCTAAACCAAGTAAGGCGAGGTTAATAGTTTCCCCCTCTCTTACTTCAGTTTTATCGAGGATAAACTGGCCCTCAACAGTACTAGTCTCAGCATATACCGGCGACGCGCCACCAACTAATGTCAGTACTGTCACCATGGCTAATGCCATCTTTTTTACGTTCACGATTATTGAACCTCTTTATTAATGAAGCGAATAAAAATCCTATACTTCGCATGGTCATATTCTTGGATTTTTATACGTATGGAGTCCAAACCTTTAGATTTGGCAAGCCTGTCCAAAATCCAAAACTACGTGAAGTATAGCCTATTTCCAATCCCTTGAAAAAATCCATTTTAATTATTATTTCCATATTCCTAATTGTCAATATTGGACACGGTTCAAATTCCACCGATTTCAAATTTTCGGTTTAAACCATAACCAATATTGCAATTTTCTCGTTCCCACGCGCCGGCGTGGGAACGCATTTTCGACGTGCCAACGTGGTGGCTACAAGCCCATAAAGACGGGACACCGGAGCAAACCAAATCGGTTCCCACGCCGGCGCGTGGGAACCAGAAAAGACGGGACACCGGAGCAAACCAAATCGGTTCCCACGCCGGCGCGTGGGAACCAGAAAATCAACTACTTACAAGTGTCAATGACACTTATTTCTCGTTCCCACGCGCCGGCGTGGGAACGCATTTTCGACGTGCCAACGTGGTGGCTACAAGCCCAATCCGGATGTTCTAAAGAATTATCATTTATTTCTCATTTAGGCTTACCATAGCCTTCACCTTAAACTGTAACGGTGACGCTTGGGGTTCTTCAAGTTGCAAGTTGACACTATAAGTATCTATGCCACCAGTTGCATTAGGAACTTCCAATAAAGGAATATACACCTCACCGGTACTGGGGGTGAAATTGGAATAACCAACTGCAGTGGTATCATCAGCGAGTCTCAGTGAATTCATATCCACTTCAAGGATTATCGAAGGTTCAACTTGGCGTACTAGCAAATCAGCTTGGTAAATATCAGTACCGACTGTTACCGCTGGAATGTGTACTATATTGGTAGTGGCATCAAAACGGGCATGAGTAAGCCCTTCTCCTTCAACCGTCAGAATAATGGAGGGAGCATCCGTAATAAATCCTTTGTTATCCTCAGCTCTGAAAGTAACCATATAATCACCCGGTAAAGTCAATTCGCTGAAGCCACCTTGCCATTCTTCTTCATTCTTGCGAGTGTTGGTTGACCGCAAAGTGAAAGGAATAAAAGGTGCTGGCTGGAGCGAATATCCTTGTTTATTACGCTGACTTGCAATTTGGGGGGTTATTACGGAAGCCCAAACTTTTTTCACACCAACACCACTGTTATTGGTGTATATTGTTAAATCAATTGGTTGTCCCAGATTAATTCTATTTGGAAGTCTTTCTGCCCTCAAGACTAATCTGTTGGGAAGTCCTCCCCAGCAACCATTTAAGCACAGATTTTGTGCCATTGTATTATCATTCAACTGGGGACTTTGCTGATTAAGGGGCCTACTGTATGTCGCAATGACATCAGTAACCTGTTTTAGACTGTCCCCGAATTTTTTGCCTTGACGCAGATTATCAAAAAAGAGTTTGAGGAAAGAAATTCGACCTCTGTCATTGAAATAAGCCAATTCTGCATCAGTACTACTGATAATCAAGCGGTTAGGAGCTGCTAAAGTCGGTACTAAGGTTCCGGAATGACAGGCTTCAAGAATAACGACCACTTGGTTATTGGTGCTATTTTGATAGTCATCCAACAAAGTTTTGAAAGTCTCAGCGGTAAGTGTTTCGTTGCCCAAAGGATCGAGAAGTAGTTCATTAGGCAAACCGTGGTCAACGAATATAACAATGAGGGGCTGTCCCAGTTTGCCTTTGTCTTTGGCCCACTCGAAAGCTTTTTCAATGTCATCAACCGTGATATCACGGGGCTTGTTAGTGTCATCGCGGCGAAGTTCAGCCAAAGTAACCGGGGCATCAACGATACTAAAATCGGCTTGGGCATCGGCATTGAAATCTAAATCTGGCCGGTAGGACAGAAAATAAATTTCATCATTGTCGTAGCCTCTCGCTTGTAGACTGTGATAGGCGTAAGTTGCCATAAAATCTACCGCCAGCTCTTGTTCTTGGTTATCACTTGATGCCCCTTTGGGATGAATGAGAATGGCGGCACGTTTGGCGGTGGTAACATCTTTACAGTCAGCCTCATTAATATGAGTACAGATAGTCGATTTTTGACCAAATGTCAGGTGAGCGAGACCACCCCAGTTCATTCCTACCCACAATCCACTATTGTCATCACTCATAAGTGTGAGCAAAACGTTAGTGGGCAAACCGGAATTATTGGTGTTGAAAATTGTCCATTTATTTGCGTCACTTAAATGTGCAATGCCACCGCGCAAAGTTCCTACCCATAGTCCATCAAGACTGTCATTCACAAGCCCAATGATGGTATCATCTGGCAAGCCAGAATTGCTAGTATTAAATTTTTTCCAGTTGCTGTCACCATCAAAATGTGTCAATCCACCTTTATGCGTTCCTACCCATATACCATCATGATCAAGTGTAAGAGCAAGAACTGTATTCACCGGTAAATCAGAATTGTCAAAGTTAAATATTTTCCATTTGGACTTAGAATCAAAATGAGCAAGGCCGGCATTAGTCCCTAACCATAAGCCACCATTGCCATCATTAATAAGGATATTGACATCATTGTCTGGCAAGTCCGAATTATTGGTGTCAAAAATTTTCCATTTAGAACTAGAGTTGAGATGGGCAAGCCCACCATCATCAGTTGCAACCCAAATACCACCCGTACCATCATTTACTATGGCATTGATTTTATTATTAGGTAGTTCTGAATTGAGTTCATTAAAAATTTTCCATTTACCGCTACCACGCAATTGGGCAAGCCCACCACCATAAGTTCCTACCCATACCCCACCATTGCCATCAATTAATAGAGCATTAACATCTTTATTTGGTAAATCGGAATTATCAGTGTTGAAAATCTGCCATTCACCAAAAGCATCTCTATGAGCCATGCCAGCATAACGAGTTCCTACCCACAAGCCACCATTTGCGTCGTTGGCAATAGCTTGAACAATGTTATCCGGCAGTTCGGAACTGTCGTTAAAAGTTTGCCACTTGTTATTTTTAAAATGGGCCAAACCGTTATCAGTTCCGAGCCATTGTCCGCCCTCGGCATCGACAAAAAGTGTATACACAGTATTGTGTGGTAAACCGGAGTTATTTTCATTAAATACTTCCCATTTACCATTACTGTGGGCAAACCCGCCATCTGTTCCTAACCAAAGGCCATTTTTATTATCGCTAGAAATTGCGCGTACCATATCGTGTGGCAAATCAGAGTTATTGGTATTAAAAGTTTGTCCTTTACCACTACTGTTCAAATGAGTCAAACCACCATCTTCGATCTTACCGTCTTCGGTTTGGTCGTATGTTCCTACCCATATACCACCTTCACCATCACTTATGAGAGTGTTTATCCCATTGTGGGGTAAATCAGAATTGGCAGAGTTAAAAATTTGCCATTTGCCATTGTTATCCAAATGGGCGATACCAACACCTCCAGTCCATAATCCACCATTCCCATCAGTTGCAACCGTTTTGACGTGGTTATGTGGTAGCTCAGAATTCTCGGTATTAAAAATTTGCCATTTAAAACTAGAACTCAAGTGGGCCAGACCATTTTTAGTCCCTATCCATAGCCCACCTTCATCATCAACAATGATAGTAAGGACTTTATTATCCGGTAAATCGGAATTATCCGTATTGAATATTTGCCAATTACCATCATCACTACGATAGGCTAAACCACCTTTTTCAGTTCCTACCCATAATCCACCGGCAGTATCACTTGCAAGTGCAAAAATGAAATTATCCGGTAAACCATCCAAAGTAGTGAACACTTGCACCAACTGTCCGTCAGCCGTGCGTTGTTCAAGCCCGCCAACTGTGCCTATCCAAAGAATTTTGCCATCCTTAGAGGCATCAATGGCGAGAACTGAACTGCGATTGGTAAATATTTTCCAATTATCATTACCTAATGATATATCGGCAATAGCACAATTAAAAAATATTTCGGTAATTAACAATAATGTTAAGGAAATTAGTTTTATCAAGTTGAATTGCATTAGTATTTTTGTCTCCAAATATGTTATGTTCATTCGCTAGATTACATTACCTCATTTCTGGGTAACTACTCAGGTTAATATCCGGCATCTAGTACAACGGATCAGGCTCGTTATCGGATTGGTGTGTGATGTATCTCTCGTTATGAGCCGCTAGGGGGTTGCCTTTGTTCAATAAAGTGAGCTACAGTCTCGCACCAATCCGGTAAGTCCCCTGATCCGTTGTACTAAATTAGACACGAACTGAGTAGTTACATTTCTGGTATATAAAAATGAGTCCTTAAATCCTCTGGAGAAGGTAGCAGTACGTCTCTGATGGTTATCAGAAAACGACTTAAATTTTCTCGACTCATGCTGGCACAGCGGTTGTATGTTAATTGTGCATCTTGAAATCGGGTTGGAGGTAATCCTAGAAAATCGTCTTTAACCTTAGTGGAGTTAAGGATAAATTCACCATTCAAACCGAATTCTGAAGATACATCTATCCAAGCCTCCCCACCGGAGATATACAGTTCGGGGGCATTAATATTTATGTTGCCACCATCTCCAGTATAAGCGGTACTTTTGGCTGAGATAACGCCATTCTCACGCAGAGTTAGTTGTCTGGCTGATAATGTGATATTGCCACCATGCCCAGTTTTTTCTGCAATGCTGTAAATACCACCTAAAGAATTGTTGTAAACAAATTTCTTATTTGATATTAACGTTTCTCTACTAACCGGTTCAGCCGTAATAAAGACATTGCCGGTAGCTGTAATATCAATATCACCGCTTTTGCTGTAGCCGTTGCCTTCGTTACTGGCATCAATATCGGCTCCATGCGTAATGTTTAGATCGTGAACAGTAATCTCAATATCACCGGCATCACCGAAACCTTTTGTTAGAGTTTGAATCGTGCCTTCTTGATCGAGATTCAAAGTATGTGCTGCTATACGAATTATGCCACTATCACCACTATCAAAGGCACTACTCCCAATTGCACTGGGTTGAATATGTCCATAAGGATCGGGAGGCGAATGCCCAACAATTGTTGCTGAATTTTTCACATTTACAGTAATATTGCCACCATTACCGGCTGCGGTACTACTTGCATTGACGCGCCCACCATCTTGAAAGGTTAAATTGCCGACATTTAAAGTAATATCACCCGCATTTCCAGTCGCATTTGTTTGAGCCAAGATGGCACTATTATTGGCAACTAGGGATTGCTCTGCTGTTATATGTACATCTCCACCATTACCCGCACTTGATGTAATGGTTCCAACTGAAGTACCCTCCCCAAAATTTACGGTTGGACTGCTTAATATAATATTGCCACCAGAACCGGTATCCCCCGTTTCGGCAAAGATGGAACTATTATTGGCAATTAGGAATTGCTCTGCTGTTATATGTACATCTCCACCATTACCAGCCCCCAATGTTTTAGTTCCTACTAAAGTACCCTCCCCCAAACCGACTGCTTGACTGCTTAATATAATATTGCCGGCATGACCACTTCCATCTTGCAATGTTTGACTAACAATAGCACTGCCTATGATTTCAATGGAGTCATCCGTTTTTAATAGAATATCACCCGCATTTCCAGTCGCTTTTGTTTGAGCAGAGATGACACTACCGAAAACTAGGAATCGCTCTGCTGTTATTTGCACATCTCCACCACCTCCCGCGCCTAATGTCATAGTTCCGACTGAAGTACCCTCCCCAAAATTGATTGTGGGACTACTTAGTATAATATTGCCGGCATGAGCACTTCCATCTGGCAATGTTTGACTAATAATAGCACTGCCTATGATTTCAATGGAATCAGTGGCTTGTAATAGGATATAACCCGCTTGTCCATCCAACGTAGTCGAACCAATATTACTATTAATGATTTGTAAGTTTCCAGCCGTAACAGATAAATCTTTATCCATATTTTTCAATACGCTCCCTTCAATCCTGATATCACCTATATTATCTAAAAATCCGAACGCTTCCGGCGGTGCTACAGTTAATAAAGGAGGAACTTTTGTATTAGCCTCAAACCTTTGACCATCAGCAAATTGTAAATAATCAGTGCTACTTAAATGGAAAGCACCATCAATATTTAACTGGGCATTTGGCCCCATCAAAACACCACTAGGATTCAGCAAATAAAGATTGGCACTGGGAATTTTGGAAATTAAGGCACCATCTATGAATGAATAATTGCCCCCGGTAACGCGCCCAATGATGTTTTCGATATGAGACGGGCCAGTAAAAGTTGCACTTTCACCGGTGTTAATATTAAACTCACCAAAGCTGTGGAACAGATTATTGCCGGCTCGACTCCCCAACTCAGCACCAATCATATAATCAGGGCCGGGCAACGCGCCCGCCGTGCCCAAACTACCATCAAGCGTAATTTGGGCGTAACTTGGAACAATAAACCCGGCAATGATAAGGCTAATTAGCCCGCAAATTTTTTTAGATAAGCTATACTTGAACATGTTAGATTCCATGGCTACGTAAAAGTCGATACTAAGATACTGAATATTAAAAATTTTTATGTAAAATCACCCGCCACCACATCAATAACCTTCAAACATAATATCACTCATTGTGGCATTTTTGCGCTTGTTAATCAAAGTAGCAGAACGATTGTACTTATAATATTACCTAAACATTGTGGTAATATTTCCATTTTTTCACGCACAGTTTACTTAGACGTAACAGCGACAAAAATGTGAGGCTCAATTAACCCAATTTTTCCCCTCGCCTTTGGGGTGTTTTCGGCAACATGAGCAAAAATTATTTTCAGTTATTGTGTAACGTGGTACTATATTTTGTGAGTAAGTCATTAATTATTTAGGCATTTACATAATTTTTCCAATATCAAAATTGGCATTAAAAAATTTTCATGGCTAACCGGATTAGCCACCCCAAACCATGAGGACATTCGCAAAAAGATGCTAATCCTTTAATAATTGTATGACTATTTATCACCGTAAACATGCTTAGTCTTTTGGATAGACGAATTTTCCCCCCCATTAGAATAAATTATACCGAAATATCATACTACCATCATTGGTTAAGATAACTAATATCTTATTTGCAAATGTTAAAGTACAACAATCGGCAAACTTTAAATAACAGCACGGTGGGCATGGTATTTTGAGTTGCTATAACATATCAAGTTATCTTTATGTTATATCTGCGAATGATGAATGGTGAATGAATAGTCCTCCGGTGGGCTCGGATTTTTCTGGGGGCTTGTGAGCCATTCATTCTCACAATTTGAAGTGCGTTCTAGTATATCTTCAATGTTGAGCCACTGTAGAGCCAATTTTTTCTTAAATTCCAATGAAATTACCCGGCAAAATCGGTTTTTACCGGGATTGAGCCATACCAAATTTATGGCTCCGCAATTACTAAATGGTAATCTTATGTTGCCTAGTTGCCCTTACTTCGCTGAAAAATAAATAAATACAGCCTACTTACAAAGTTTCGGGAAATCCGCTTCGCTCCATTCCCGAAACAACTCTGAACGTACTTTAC
>Ga0233403_10001127_pt1 | contig 12560 bp, 4 predicted proteins | sample Na_oxic_1_MG_FD_179866 | JGI IMG/M metagenome (GOLD analysis project Ga0233403, IMG submission 179866) | Seawater microbial communities from Saanich Inlet, British Columbia, Canada - Na_oxic_1_MG | ecosystem: Environmental > Aquatic > Marine > Inlet | place: Canada: British Columbia | collected...
CACCTCAATGATCAATTAAGCGGCGAACAAAATATCTTACAACTGGCTAAAAATACCATTGACTTTATTACGCCTTATGTGGATGCCCAAATTGGAGCCGGTTACTTGTTTGAAGAAAGCCCTAAACCGGGCTGCCTAAAAATGATGGCCAGCCACGCTTATATCTGGCGTAAACATCTGGCCAATGAATTTCAACTGGGCGAAGGCTTGGTTGGACAGGCAGCCTTAGAACAAAAAATGATTATGATTACTGAACCACCGGCTGATTATCTTGGTATTCAATCTGGGCTAGGAAAGGGTACTCCTCGTGCCATTTTGGTCATACCATTTCTGTATGAAGGAACGCTCAAAGGAGTCATTGAACTCGCTTCTTTCAACCAGTTTACAGAAGTACAGCTTGAATTTCTGAATCAAGTCATGCCAAATATTGCTATTGTCATTAATTCGGCTCAATCACGAGACAAGATGCAAGAATTATTGCAACAAACTCAAATACAATCGGAGGAATTACAACGTCAAACTGAAGAATTGCAAACTCAACAGAATACCCTACAACAAACGAATGAAAAACTGCAACGGCAGTCCCAAGAACTCCAAGTCCAACAAGAGGAACTTCGGCAAGCCAACGAAGAGCTCGAAGAACGAACCCGAGAATTGGAACGGCAAAAAAACGACATTCGGGCCAAAAATTTGGCCTTAGAACAAAGTCAACAAGCCATTGAAATGAAAGCCAAAGAGCTGCAACTCGCGAGTCAATACAAATCGGAATTTCTCGCCAACATGTCCCATGAATTAAGGACTCCGTTGAATAGTCTGCTGATTCTGGCAAAACTACTTTCCGAGAACCGATTGGGCAACTTAACTGAACAACAAGTAGAATATGCACAAACGGTCCACAGTGCCGGTACCGACTTGCTCAAATTGATTAACGATATCCTGGACTTGTCCAAGGTAGAAGCCGGCCAAATGAAAATCCATTCTGAAGACCTGCAGTTAGCCGAATTGGTAGAGATTTTGGAACAAAAATTCCGTTGTGTTGCTGACGAGAAAAAATTGGCTTTTCAGATGAATGTTGCCGACGATTTGCCACCAGAACTGCACACTGACGCGCAACGGCTTCAACAAATTCTCAATAACTTACTGTCTAATGCTTTTAAATTCACCGAAATTGGTGAAGTCCGGCTAGAAATATTACGAATTTATTCTACAGAAGTTCAGAATCAGGATTTGAAAGCAGCAAAACCCCAGTTAGTGTCCAAGGGGATTGTTGATAACAAAAGTTCAGATATCCTTTCACAAAGCGGAACTGCTAGTCATTTCATAGCCTTTCGCGTAACGGATACCGGTATAGGGATTCCCAAAGACAAACAACAACCGATCTTTGAAGCCTTCCAACAAGCCGATGGTTCCACCAGTCGCCGCTACGGAGGCACCGGGCTAGGTTTATCCATTTCACGCCAACTCGCCCAACTACTGGGTGGCGAATTACAATTACACAGTATCGAGGGCAAAGGGAGTACCTTTACCTTATATTTACCGGAAACGCTTCAAGAGGTAACAAACAATCCCAATTCTCAACCAAACCAACTGGTTAGAGTTCCGGTTATAACTCATTCGGTTCCTAAAGACGATACAATGTTCACTCATCAAAAGACTCCAACTTCGGCTGCTGAAACATTCGAGACAATACCCACTATCGTTGATGATCGGGAACTTATTCAAACGGACGATAAAACCATTTTGATTATTGAAGATGATCGCAAATTTTCAAAGATTCTGGTAGAACTGGCACGAGAAAGATACTTTAAATGTCTGATCGCGGAAGATGGCAAAACCGGCTTACAACTGGCCGAACAATACTGCCCGAATGCCATTATTCTCGATGTTGGCTTACCACAAATGGACGGTTTAAGCGTCATGGATCGACTCAAAGATAACCCAGAAACTCGGCCAATTCCGGTCCATTTTATCTCCGCCTTTGAACAAGAACCGGATGCCAAAAAGATGGGGGCAATTGGTTATTTGCAGAAACCAGTCAACCTGCCTGAATTGAGCGAGGCTTTTAAAAAAATAGAACAAGTGATCGCCAAAAACCTGAAAAATATCCTCATCGTTGTTGACAACGAACCGCGTTATCAGGCAATATTAAAAATTGTCGATAGCCAAAACATCGAAACCACGCTCGCACACACACTCCTGCAAGCGACATACCATCTACAAAACACGCCTAAAACGCCATTTGACTGCATGATTGTGGATGTTGACATTGAAAACCGTTCTGGCATTCAGTTGCTTGAACAACTCGGTGAACAAGACAATCTTTTCCACATTCCAGTTATTTTATATGCCGAACAACAACTGACTGCATCTGAAAGCGAACGATTACAACAGTGTGAAAAACATCTCACTATCAAAGCGGTTTACTCACCAGAGCGATTATTGGACGAAGTCACCCTATTTCTCCATCAAGTCGAAGCCAATTTACCTCTGGAAAAGCGCCAAATGCTACATAAGGTGCATCATGACAAGGAGGCGATATTAGAAAATAAAAAAATACTCATTGTCGATGACGATATGCGTAATGCCTTTGCCTTAACCACCGTTTTAGAGGACAAACAGATGGAAATTTTTGTTGCTCAAAATGGTGCTAATGCACTCACCGTCCTAGAAGAACATCCTGAAATTGACCTGGTTTTGATGGACATTATGATGCCCCAAATGGATGGTTATGAAGCGATGCAACAAATTAGAACCCAAGAACGCTTTCGTCAACTACCCATTATCGCCCTCACTGCCAAAGCGATGAAAGGCGATAAAGCCAAATGTATTGAAGCCGGTGCCAATGATTATTTGGCTAAACCGGTGGATACTGATAAACTGTTTTCAATGATGCGTGTCTGGTTATATCGGTAATCGAAAATGGAGCTTTGGTTTATAGCCATTTCCATTAAGTACATAAACATAATTTTTGTTTGAGATAATGTCGGCGTTTTTTAAAATAATACGAGGAGCCTCTTGCAAAACTATTTTTGAAAGTTTCCCCAGGTTTCACCAGTTGCTCTTAAAATTCAACCCCTATCGGGGTTGTCCCAGGTTTCACCTGGAGTGAAAGCAAGAGGCTCCTGGGGTTATTCTTTTAACAATATCAACCCCATAGGGGTTGAACGTTAAGAGCAAGAGGTGAAACCTGGGGTTTTGCAAGAGCCTCCGAGGTTTTAAATAATAGATTATTTATGCACCGGTACTTGAAATACCGAATGTCATAATTCAGTACTTATAGCGTTTCCCGATTGAATAAACGACATCTCCCCAACCCCGATAGGGGTTGAATGTGAATAGCCCCAGGTGAAACCTGGGGGATGTGGAAAAATTCCCCCCCCAACTCCAAAGGGGTTGGGGGGAAGTTTTTTTTCCTACCCTACCCCAGGTTTCACCACGGGCTCTTAACATTCAACCCCTATCGGGGTTGGGTGAGGTTTTTTTTCCATCCCCCCCCCAGGTTTCACCACGGGCTCTTAACATTCAACCCCTATCGGGGTTGGGGGAGTGATGTTATTGTTTTGTACTTCACTCAATCGGAAAACGCTATACAAAAGGTCTCAAAAACGATGATTATTAAACAATCTACCATCAACATAATCGCCGTCATGGCATTTTTACTGATAGCACTTCTATTAGGCAGCTGCGTTTACTTTGCTTTACTGGCTATCCAAGAAGAACATCAAGCGGTTGCCCGCCAATCGGAATTTAAACAACTGGGCATCGATCTAGCCAAGGCTTCTGATTCTCTCACTGATGAAGCCCGTAAATTTGCTGTCACCAGTGATATGGAACATCTTCAAAATTACTGGAATGAAATCGACGTGACCAAAACGCGAGACCAAGTTCTCAATCGCCTCAAAGAATTAGAGGCTCCAGCAGAAGAATTTGAGCAACTTGACTTAGCCAAACGCATGTCTGACGCACTGGTTGCCATCGAGACACGCGCTATGCGTTTAGTGCTGGAGGCTCAAGGTGTCCCTAAATCCTCAATACACCCGGCAGTGGCTGCGATACAACTGAGTGCTGAAGATAATCAACTGCGTGCCGAGGATAAAATGAAGCTGGCTCTTAGAATGATGTTTGATGATCAGTACGAAGCCAATAAGCGCGTTATCATGGAACCGATTGCCCAATTTCAGAACCTAATGAATGCACGAGCAGCGCGTGAAGTTCAATCGGCTCAACATAAAACCAATACGGCTACCCTCTTCTTGGTTATTATGGTTTTTATTATTTTGATCGGCATTGGCTTGGTTTTATGGGTTTTTCAAACTCAATTGAGCCGCCCCATCGCCAAATATATCGGTGAATTACGTGGGCGCGAGACAGCAGCCCTAGAAAACTTGACCTTAACGCCAGCCGGTACCCAAGAACTGCGCTTGTTAGCAGACGCTTTTAATCAGCAACTTCAGTTCAACCAACAACAATTGACGGAAAAACAACGCCTTATTGAAGACATTCGGCAAGTTTCTCAGGAACTGGCGAATGGCAACCTACATGTCGCGCCTCAAGCCGAATACCAAGGGGATTTTATGCTCATCAAAAATGCGCTCAATACCACCTTGACTAGCTTGCGACAAGTGGTTAATGACATTGTTCAAGTCGCTCAAGGAATTGCATTCGGCAACCTGCATGTCATGCCTCAAGCCAAATATCAAGGAGATTTTATTCCGATCAATCAGGCACTTGATACGACCTTAACGAGCTTGCGAGAAGTGATTGAAGACATCGTACATGTGGCTCAAGGAATCGCTTCCGGTCAATTGGATATCATACCTAAAGCCGAATATCGAGGCGACTTTTTACAAATAAAAAAAGCCTTGGAATCAACAGCCGCTAAGGTGCATGATTCGACCGTCCAAAATGCCGAGCAACATTGGCTAAAAACTGGACAAACCGAATTGAATGAAAAAATGCGCGGTGAATTGGAGCTGACTGCCCTAACACAGAATATCATCAATTTTCTGGCGACTTATATCAATGCCCAAGTTGGGGTGTTTTTTTTAGCGTCGTCTGCCAAGGCGGATAGCTTTCAATTGGTGAGTAGCTACGCCTACAAACAACGCCACAATAACGACAACGAGTTTCTGTTAGGCGAAGGTTTGATTGGGCAAGCCGCTTTAGAGAAAAAAAGCATTCTGTTTAGCCAAGTTCCTAAAGAACATCTGAATTTGTCTGTTAATTCTGGCACGGGTGAATCGCTACCACAAGACATTTTGGTTTTGCCGTTGATTTATGAAAAGAAAGTCATGGGTGTCTTGGAATTAGCGACTTCGCGTCCGTTCACGCCGGTAGAAATCGAATTACTTGACGAAGTGGCTGATAATATCGCCATCACTCTTCATACTGCCCAATCTCGTCTGCGAATGCAAGCCTTGTTGGAAGAGTCTCAACAATTGACACAGACCCTGCAAACCCAACAACAAGAAGTGCTTGAAAGTGAAAAACGGATTCGCTCCATTGTTGATACGATCATTGATGCCGTTATCACGATTGATAAACGGGGAATTATTGAATCGTTTAACAAAGCCGCCGAACAGATTTTTGGTTACTCTAAATCGGAGGTGATTGGTCAAAACATCAAAATACTGATGCCAGAACCTTATCACAGTGAGCATGATCAGTATCTGATTGATTATTTTAGGACCGGTCATGCGAAATTAATTGGTAAAGTGCGAGAACTGAGCGGTCAACGTAAAGATGGCTCTGTCTTCCCGCTAGAAATATCTCTCGCGGAAATGCTTTTGGGCGAACAATACATTTTTACTGGCATTCTGCGCGATATCACCAAACGGAAAGCAGCGGATCAAGCGTTGTTGGAACAACAGGAGCAACTTCGCACGTCCAATGAAGAATTACAAACTCAACAAGAAGAATTACAAGCTCAACAGGAAGAATTGCGCCAAATCAATGAGGAATTGGAGGAGCGCACCAAACAGCTAGAGCGGCAAACTGACGAAATTCTGCAAAACAATTCCGCACTCAAACAAAACCAGGCGGAAATGGAAAAGGCTCAAGTGGCTCTTGAAACCAAAGCTCATGAATTGGAACTGGCGAATCAGTACAAATCAGAATTTCTCGCCAATATGTCCCATGAACTCCGCACGCCTTTAAATAGTTTGCTGATTCTGGCACAATTACTCGCTCAAAACAAAGCCGGTAATTTGAATGATCAACAAGTGGAATTTGCGCGGACGATTCACAGTGCCGGCAACGACTTGCTGACACTGATTAATGATATCCTTGATTTATCCAAGGTGGAAGCGGGTAAAATGGAGGTTCATCCAAAAGACGTACTGCTAACCGATTTTGTAGACCGTCTTAAACAAAAATTCCGCCCGATAGCCGAAGAAAAACGACTGGCTTTTCAGTTCGTCGTTGCCGATGATTTACCGGCAAGCTTGTATACGGACATGCAACGACTTCAACAAATCATCAACAACTTGCTCTCCAATGCCTTCAAATTTACTAGCCAAGGTGAAGTCAAATTGATGGTGCAACGCCCAGTCAACCGTGAGGAGATTTCTGAAACCGGATTAGAATTAGACAAAACCATAGCGATTAGCGTGACAGATACTGGTATTGGTATTCCAAAAGACAAGCAACTGGCGATTTTTGATGCCTTTCAGCAAGCTGATGGCAGTACCAGTCGCCGCTACGGTGGAACGGGGCTAGGCTTATCCATCTCTCGCCAATTAGCCAAACTTCTGGGCGGCGAACTCACGTTGGACAGTGAAGAAGGTAAAGGTAGTACTTTTACCCTCTATTTGCCTTGGTTATGGCAAGCCAGTGGAAAACCAGCCGGCTTACTTTCCCAAAATGCGGAAGCCAAGAGCATAACGCCAGCGGGTCCAAGCTGCTTGCTTTCTCAAGATGATGAGGCGGAGAGTATCAACTCAGCGGTTTCTCAAGATGAGGATAACTTCGTTTCTCCACCAGATGAAGCGACGAGTGAAAACCAAGCCTATTCAACAAAATCGGTTCCGGAAGATGATCGAACCCATATCACCGCAGAGGATAAATCCCTGCTCATTATTGAAGATGACCACAAATTCTCAGGCATTCTTTTGGAACTGGCTCGGGAAAAAGATTTCAAATGTATCCTTGCCGAAGATGGTAAAACCGGCTTGCAGTTGGCTAAACAGTACCAACCTAATGTCATTCTGCTTGATCTGGGATTACCAAAAATGGATGGTTGGACGGTGATGGAGAGTCTCAAAGACAATCCGAAAACGCGACATATTCCAGTGCATTTCATGTCCGCCTCGGATGAAAGTATGGGGGCGAAAAAAATGGGGGCGATTGGGTATTTGCTTAAACCGGTCAATATGGCAGAAATCGGGGATGCCTTTGAGAGGATTGAGCAGTTTCTCAGTCGAACGGTGAAAAACCTGCTAGTGGTGGTAGACAACAAAGCGCACCAACGAAAGATTCTGGCGGTGGTTAGCGAAAAAAATATCCAAACGGCACCGGTTGTCAGCGTCAAACAAGCTATTGATCAACTACATCATGCCCCTTACGATTGTATTATTTTAGATGTAGAAGTTGAACAAGACACCGGACTCAAACTGCTTGAACAACTTCAATCTGAAGAAGCTTTCTGCCAAATTCCGGTGATTATTTACGCTCAGCGCGAACTACTGCCTCCAGAAGAAGCGTTAATACATCGTTATGCGGATATGATGACGGTAAAAACGGTGAAAACCCCGGAACGTTTATTGGATGAAGCAACCCTGTTTCTCCACCAATTGGAAGCCAATTTACCGGTACCTAAGCGGCAAATGCTACAACAAATGGTGCATGACAAAACGGCGGTTTTGAAGCACAAACGGGTGTTGATTGTGGATGATGATATGCGTAACAGTTTCGCGTTGACAACTGTTTTAGAGGAGCAAGATATGGAAATCTTGATTGCTGAAAATGGCAAAGAGGCTCTGGAATTGTTACAAGAACATCAGGATGTTGCGTTGATTTTAATGGATATTATGATGCCAGAAATGGATGGATATGAAACCATGGCAGCCATCAGAAAACAACCACATTGGCATCGGATGCCCATTATCGCTCTCACTGCCAAAGCGATGAAAGGTGATAAAGCGAAATGTATTGAAGCTGGTGCGAATGATTATTTGTCTAAGCCGGTGGATACTGATAAACTGATTTCGCTGATGCGGGTTTGGTTATATCGGTGATGCACTATTTTGTTTTGGAGTCCAAAGCTTTTAGCTTTGGGCGCCCAAAGCATTCCTATATTTTAGGAAATTGAAACAGATGTTATCCTAGCAGCCATTAAACATTGTCATGGCAATGTGGTGAAAGCGGCAACCAAATTGGGGAAGGGCTATGCTATAATTTATCAATCATAAGTTGCAGAAATGGAAGGTGTCTTTGAGGAGAACGAAAAACTCTTGATTGTTGTTCTATGATTTGGGTTAAAATATTGTCAGCAATTCCCGCTCGTTTTTTTGGTTAGGCAACTCACAAAAAATAATATACCCATTTGGTACTACAACCATAAAGGATTGGGGGCAACCATAAAGGATTGCCCCTACGCCAAACCTGGATTGGTAGGGGCAATCCCTTGTGGTTGCCCTTGGTATTTGAAATCCGTTGTATCAAGCCGGTTAAAAGCATGAGCAGGAATTGCTGCCAAAACACCAATATAAAATAGGCTTATTGCTATAACTGATTGAAAACTAACGAAACTGGAATTTTTGGCTGCCAAAGGGCTAAAAATTATAAGTCTTTGAATTTTAATAAACAAATTTAATAACCCTATTTTATACTGCATGAATTGGCGAAGGTATTGTTAATCAATAGGGTTGTTGTGAAATAACTTTTTTTTAAAAACTTTATTTTTAGGTTATAGATCACACTCATAAAAATTGCTTAATATATGAAAATACATACACTTACTATAAAAAATTTTCGTGCAATTGAGGAATTATCAATAGATTTTACCAACAACCAGTCTCAACCAAGGCCGGTAACGTTAATAGTTGGACCAAATGGCAGTGGCAAAACCTCAATTCTTGATGCTATTCTTATGGTTGTGCGTACTTCAGAAAATTTCAAAAATCTCCGACTAAGAGAAGGGTTAGAATTTTCGGCGGCACAACTGATTCGAGGAAGAGGTAAAAATGCCGAAATTCAATTTGAGTATTCAATAGAAAAAGATGAAGCGTTAAAAATAAACGAGGTTTTTAAGGAGGGTAAAATTCCGTTGGAATTCCCTTTCCCTAAAAATGATTTTTCAAGGCCTCCTTGTGGTGAACCGACTAAATGTACATGGAAATACCCGATACATGGAAGGACAAAGCCTTATGTCTTATTGTCTTCGCCAAAAAATTCCGCCAAGATACTCGGCGCACGCGGGTTTGCGGATCAAGCGGTAGGAAAGAACCTTATTTCTAGTAGTATTTTTGAGAATATTGGCGGTGTATGTTACTTAGATCAAAGACGCTCTTTTCGTCTTACCAACGGAAATTTTTCACTAAAAATTATGGATAATCGTTCACATGATGAAGTTTTATCATGGGTTTATCAATATTATGAAAGGGATATCGCGTGGAATGAAGCAAAATTTGGAGAATCGTATTGGAAAAAAATACAAAGGTTATTTAATAAAGTATGTTATCCCTCTCAATTAATTGGACCCGAATCTGGACCGGATAAGATTACGCTTATTTTGAACAAAAATAATGTGGAGTATGACATATCACAGATGAGTTCAGGAGAACACCAAATATTAAGAATACTCGTTGGATTAGCGGCTGAAACAGCAGTTAATTCTATTGTTTTATTGGATGAAGTTGAATTACATTTACATCCCGCTTGGCAAAGAAAGCTTATACAGGTATTGCGTGATGACAATTCAAATAACCAATACATATTTACCACTCATTCTCCATTTGTGAAGGACTTATTTTTCAAAGACGAAATAATAAGTTTGGGTCAATTATAGCAACAAGTATGTTGTATTCAAATTCAACAGATTTTTTTCATATTTTAGTAGAAGGCGAGCCGGAAAGCCCGGAAGTGACTTTTTTAATCAAGATTATTGATAGAATATTTGATAATAATATTTAGGAAACTTAATACCTGACCGGTTTTTAAAACCTAGAAGAAACAAACTGAATTATTTACTGAGGCAATTCCCAAAAAATAAAATACCAAGGGCTGGAGCAACGGATTGCCCCTACGCGTGGGATTGGGGTAACCACAAGGGATTACCCCTACATCAATAATGACCGTAGGGGCAATCCTTTATGGTTGCCCCTTTATCGGTTGCCCCTTTATGGTTGCACCAAATGGGTATATTATTTTTTGTGAGTTGCCTGATGCTACGCACTCCGATTCCATAATGTGTCTGAATCAGGATTTTCAGAATTTCCGGATTTTCCGGATATTTTTATGGCTCAAAATATCATCCCTCAAATCCTCAAATCCTTTTCATCCTGATTCAGACCAATTGGAACTGGAGCGCGTAACATAAGTTAATATTGCTCAAAATATCATCGGGAAAATCCGGAAATTCTGAAAATCCTGATTCAGAAAAATGGGAACTGGAGTGCGTAACATCAGTTATTTATCTGAAAATCTATCTCTCACAATGTCCTCAAAAAAAACACTAAAATATGGGCAAGTGTCCGGTACAAATCTCAGCAAGAATTATTGTTGTTATTGAGAGGTTTTTTACCGGTGGGAAAATAGGAAAGCGCCCATATTTAGAGAATAGGCTGCTCAAAATTACGGAGTTCATAAATGGTCAACGAAACGATCCAAGAACCAATTCAAACAATTGACATGCAGAGATTGATTAAAATCATTTTCATTTCCTGCATAGCCATTGAAGTTTTACTTATCATTTCTGATTATGTTTTCAATTACTTAGATATTTTTGATGAGAAAAGCATTCGTCGCATTTGGAACATTGCCCGCGAAAATTCAATACCAACCTGGTTTTCTTCCATACAAGCCCAGGTTCTAGGTGTGACCGTTTTTTTAATTGCCATTGTCCAAGCACCGCATATTTCACGTTTCAAAATGTGGATTTGGATATTGATTGGGATGTTTTTCCTTTGGATTGGTATTGATGATGCGGCTGAAATTCACGAAAAATTAGGCGGTGCCTTAGAACGCATGGCAAACAAAGACTCTGGTATGATTACCGGTTTTTGGTTGAAAAATCCGTCCTTTCCATGGCACACGTTTATCGCACCTTTCTTCGCCCTCTGCGGTTTAGGAATTCTCGTCTTTTTATCGGCGACTTTTTGGCGACTCAATCTCATTCATTATCTCGTTTTGGGATTTGGTTGCTGGGCTATTGCACAAAGCCTTGATTTTATCGAAGGTTTAGATGAGGCTGAACAATTATATGAATGGATTCAAGAAAGTCTTGATATTAAACGTGAATATGCGGTTACGCATACTTTTAAAGTTGTTGAAGAAGTGTTAGAAATGTTTGGTACTACTTTGCTCTGGATAGGTTTTTTACATTATTTTGCCCATGTTGGAAATGGGCTACAGTTCAAGTTGGTACAATCGGTTCGTCATTAGCGTCGGGTGAATATCCTCTCGTTTTCGATGTCGAAGTTTTTTTTCTACTTAATTTCTTTCTCAGGAGTGCAAGGCGTACCTTGCACGAGCGCCGGTGCAACGCCTCAATGCCATATCGTGTCGCTGTCCAAGTACAACGGATACGCTTTTCAAAGGCTTACGAAGTTAAATAAACGGATTGGTGGCATTCATAAATTTTGTAACCTTATGATGTTCAAAGTTTTTTTATCTGTTTAGGCGGTTGTGGGAAAATAATATACCCGTAGATAATTTTTTTGAAAAACTCGGTTTTTTTCATTTGGTGTGGGTATTTTATTTAGCCGCAACCGCCTTATTTCGAGTATCCGTTGTACTATATTTTTCTGGAATACTAAGCACCTCTTACTTAAAAACGCCAAAACCACCAAAAAGGGTTTTGGTTATGTTTAAGGGGTAAGCTCCCTGGGGTGAGAAACCCTCTCTCACCTTTAGATCAGAAACTCAAACCGATTTTGAGGCGAATCAAGTCTAAGTTTTAAATTAATAATACTATCAATAATTATTGTCTGTCAAGATTTCATTGATTTTCTTGGCTTTAATTTGGTGGTTTTGGTGTTTAATACTAACTGTCCAGAAGTTTTCAGGTATTTTGACTACATAAACGATTGTTTTTATTCGCATATGAACGGGTGCCTATACGGCTTTTCAGATAAATGATTTCACCAAAGTTTCCCCCCAGGTTTCACTTATAAAAAAAGTTTTGGGTAGGAAAAAGGAATAAACGGAAGTCGGGGAAGGAGGGACAATTTTTTGGGTAGGGAAAAGGAATAAACGGAAGTCGGGGAAGGAGGGACAATTTTTTGGTAGGAAAAAGGAATAAACGGAAGTCGGGGAAGGAAGGGCAATACCTCCCTCCCCCCTTTATGCCCTAACACGGCAACTCAATAAACCATGTTTGGTGCGTTAAATCAAAAAACTCA
>Ga0233403_10001129_pt1 | contig 12543 bp, 8 predicted proteins | sample Na_oxic_1_MG_FD_179866 | JGI IMG/M metagenome (GOLD analysis project Ga0233403, IMG submission 179866) | Seawater microbial communities from Saanich Inlet, British Columbia, Canada - Na_oxic_1_MG | ecosystem: Environmental > Aquatic > Marine > Inlet | place: Canada: British Columbia | collected...
CTACCGAAGAAGACGGGATAGGCTATGGTTAAACGCTTTCTTTGGGTCCGTTTTCAGGCTGTTTTTGTGTTCTTAACAATGCCCTCCTCCTAATCCCCTTCCTCCGGGAGGCATCTTTAATTGGCATGAAAAACAGAACCTCTTCACCATTCAAAATCAACATATTAGGGTGTATATAACTCGTACCATTAGAACAAATTGAAACAGAATCACTATGAACAAATACTATTTCTTTAATAAATAGTATTTATAGGGAAATAATGAGTTGTATTATTACAACATTAAAAAATTATAGTATCTCAAAGTATTGATAACTATTAATATTATAGTTACTTTGCCTTTAAGTCAACAAAAATCAATACCAACCGAAAATCAGCTTTTTTATAATATTCTCTAGTAACTTCAAAAAAATTTTACCTTTATTTTTACATTTATAAAAATAGTCAAGTAAAATTAAGAAAAGTGCTTAAGAATGATTAGCCTTCCATAATAGATTTGAGCAAAGTAACCCTAAGTTTCCATTAGGTGAGGGGATAATCCTAAGTTCATAGTTGTTGTATATATGCCTCATTACGCATAATATCAACAATTATCAATAAAATTGCTATCTCTTGACATCCCTAATAATGTAAGTTACGATTCTGAGAATTTGGTGATAATGACAAGTCACTTGTATTATACTTACCTTATAATAACCACAAATAATGCTTGATTGTGGTAAAAAAACTCACTGTTGTATTAATATTGACACAAGTTATTGGGTAAGGTAACATGAGTCTACTTTTTTGAATTGGGATTCGTCTGTTGTATGTTTACAACATTCATGTCACCCAAGATTCTAAAATTCAAACTTTCTATTAAGAATTCATTAAAATTTTTGACTTATCTTATGACTGCTATTGATAAATAGGATTTGTCAAGTGTTGTAAAAAAACTCACTGTGTTGTATATTGACACCATCCAATGGGTAAGGTAAGATTCAATTAACAAATAAACCGCCTCCATCCCCTCTTTGAAAATATAATATTAAAGAAGGGAGACTCCCCGCTTTGTCAAGGAGGGATTGGGGTAGTTGTGTCATTTTTTGGGAATGAGTTTTGCTTTACCAAAAACCACCCCCAGATAATTAATTTTTTGGCAATTCCTCATTAAAACCGGGAATACTGAAAAATGGAAAGGTGGACTTAGGCAACTCCCAAATAATAATATACCAGGGCTTGCGCGTGGGATTGCCCCTACAAGATTCGTCCGTAGGGGCAATCCCTTGTGGTTGCCCCATTTGTGGTATTTTAATTTTTTGGAGTTACCTTACTAGAAAAAATGAAAAAGGTTATAGTAATCTTTAATCATTAATAAATTATCACAAATATTCATAATAAATCGACGCAATTAATTTTCGTTGTGACTCATTGTGAAAAAATTGGTATTGACATTAAGGGGAGGGTTCTTTAAGCTGTTTTCCATGCGAAAAACGGATATTCGGCTTGTAAAACCTGAGACTAATAGACTGCTCATCTAACATTTGCGAGAACCAAGCAAACCTTAGAGGGCTCAAAAGCGGTTTTAAGATAATCTTCTTAAACCTTTGGTAGATTCACCCACTCTAAACGAGTGCTATTGCTAACTTTTGTTAGCATAAATGAATCAGACTTCACAATAACAAAGAATTCAGTTATTCTAACTGAGATGATGTGTTAAATTTAATAACATTATTTAGAGAGGACTTCAGAATATGAAGATGAAGAAACTTGCTGCTGCCGTTGGTATGGCATTGAGTCTCGGTATCGTTTCGCAAGCGAGTGCTGAGATCAAAGCCGAATGCTGCGGTGCCAGAGGTGATGCGTTAATGTTTCCGGTTTTTATCGGCGCACCGGGATTTGAAAATTACTACGCGATCACTAATGATGCTAATGCTTGGATACAAGGGCATGTTCGTTTTCGTGGTGCTGCCTGGTGTGGTGAATTGATCGACTTTGATGTGATACTGTCACCGGGTGATGTGTTCGTGTTCCGCGTGGCTGATGTGGATGGTGATGGTCGTTGGGAAATTGATCAAAGCTTAGATGAAAAGAACTTCCAATACACAGGCTTATTGGAAACCCCAGATATGGGTGATACCGGGTTATCCACTTCACATTGTACCAATCTTGATGGTACCGTATCAGAGTGGAAATGTATGCAGCCCAGTTTTGAGCTGATTCCTGACCAAACCGATATCTACCTGACACAAGGCCGGATAGACTATCAGAAACAGGTTGGGTATGTCCAATTCATTGGTGAAGCTATCCTGAACGATATGAGCCATGAAATCATGGCCGTGTTGATGAGTGGTGTGCCTGGTACTTGGGAAAATTATCAAACGGACGTATTTTCCAAACGCGGTACTACGGCATGGAAATGGAGTAATGCGGCCGGTCAATTTGCAAATTTTGCCCCGGTGCCAGCCGATAGTCCTTGGGTAGGTGATCGTGGGTTAAGTGATGTTCCTGATATGTTAGCCGGGGTTGGATTTATCTCAACAACGGGTAAAACCGGTGTTGGTGCTGCCTTTAATGCCGTGGCACTGACAGATTTCCGTACGGAAGAGACTAACCATCGTATTGATAACTACCGGGTAGCCGCTGACGGTTTCCATATAGATATTCCGCGTAATGCTGACGGTACTCCCACATCTGCGCCAACTCAAGTTGGATTTTTGCAACCAACGAGTGCGCCTGAAACGGTTTACAGAAAGGGACTACCGTACACCATTGTACATGCAGGCACTTCCAGACATGACAGAGCCGTTATTGTCCATCATGAAAATGGTGCGTCACCAGGACTTGGTGTCAGCCCTTATGGAGATTATATTTATGGGTACCCTGAAGATAATCTGCGATGGGAAAGTGGTGTGTCCTTCAATAACACCTGGGGGCCCACCTTAGCAGATGGTGACGATTACACGGTCCCAAACGTGTGTACAATCAATGATGCTGAAATTGATGCACATGATATCAGAATATCAAGTACCCGAATTAGTAGTATAGTTGAAGTGGAAGAAGCCATTCGCAATGGTCGGCAACACTTTGGCGGCTATTACTTTGATGGCGCAGCTCCTGGTCCTAACCATCAAGGTTACACTGCTCTTCGGAGTTGGTTTTTTGCGTGGTTTCCCACTAAGTTTTTCTATGCTGAAAGGTCAATTATAGCGGATATTTCTTTTGAAGACCACGTCATTAGTGCTGCGAGACAAGCTATAATAATGCCTGCTAAAACTTATATTCCCCAAGTGTGGGATATTGAGGAACGCACGAGTGGCCCTAGTAAGTCCACAGTGACTATCGGTCAATGTATTTCACCAGCCATTGGACCTGAATGCTTTACAACAACAAGCGGTGGTGCATTTAACCCAGAGTTACCGCTTTCTGAATGCCTAACGGTTTTCAATATTGGTCAAGTTAAAGATGCTTTTTCTAGTAATGTCGGCGCTTTCACAACCGGTCGGTTTATGTTGTCACCCAAAGACGGTTATAATAATCCGGAAGTGTGCGTCAATGATCCAAAACAATATGCGAGCTATCCGGCTATGATGTTCGGCTTTGAATGGGGTGCTGACAATAGTTTAGCACATTGGCGTTGTTTGATTCACTAAGATAGGGTTTCTTCACTCTCATTCCTTTTTCAGTAGAAACCATAAATTCCCCAATCTCCTTTCGAGGGAATTGGGGTTTTTTCTTTTGTGAATAAAAGATAATTTTGAACTCAAAAGAAAAGGTTTACAGCCTTTAAACCTGACCAGTTTTTAAAACCGGTCAGGTTTGGCTTTCTTCGCTTCACAATGCTTCCAAACCATTCATTTTAATTCTCGTGTCACTTCAAGCTTTGCTCAAAAATATTTTCCCTCCGTAAATTTTTCACTCTGTCTGTCAACTTACCACCTATCCGTTTGCCAAAAATAGTACAACGTCTCGTAAGTACAACGGACCTTTGGGATTGAACGGATTTTTGTTCGTATTAAAAAGTGGTGGGGCTAAAGCCTAGGGTGTGCAGTTTGAGCTTTTTTGGCGGTGTATTTTTCATCCGATTTTTATGTTTCAGGCTAAAGTGCAGCGAAGCGAAATTTTAGCCTGAAAACGATTTCTCCCTCCCCCTAACCCCCTCCCGCTGGGAGGGGGGACCGCTCAGTGGAATTTTTCTCTCTGTGAGCTAAAACAAAAACTAACAATTAATACAGTTACTTATAGTTTTACCAACCGATAGGAAAATTCCACCGAGCGGTCCCCCCTCCCAGCGGGAGGGGGTTAGGGGGAGGGAGAAATCGTTTACATTCTTTTAGCATGAAAAATACACCGCCAAAAAAGCTCAAACTGCACACCCTAGTTTTAGCCCCACCTTTTTTGGGATAATTTATTTTTTGGATATTCCTAAGTACAACGGATTAAAGGATTGGTGCGACACGTTAGATGTGAAACAAATAGTTGATTTATTGAGCACAGCTAAATAAGTCAAGGTTTGATAAATATCAATGTATGTCATTTAATGACTACAGAACTCAAAAAGTGGTATGGGAACGACAGTTTATCGTAATCCTATTTCCCATCTTGGTTGGGGAAAAAGCATGACCCGGTTGGATGGCAAGGCGGCCAAACTGGCCAGTGCAAGGGTCAAAAGCCATAGAAGGAAACTAGGCGAGCTTAACCGGCATGGTGACGAATCAGAAAGAGCATAAGTCTCGTAATAATCAAGGACACATTGGATAGAGGGATTGGGGTTTCAGTCCGCTTCAATCCGACCAAGCCGAAGCTATCCCGGGGTATGTGCTCCACCTAAACCGGTCTTTGACACTTTTTTGGGAACGTGGAAAAACAATGGTATACGGCCCTGAACGGAAAGTCAGAGGTTTTTTTTACGCCAGAAAATATCGCCGCCATTGGGTAGGATGGGGTCGTAAGCAAATGCTCCTTTGTAATGAGGGAGATATGCCCAATGATCCCCTAAATAAAACTCATCTATGAACAAGTCGAGGGGATTCCTAGACGGAATTGAGTAGATATTCTTTTTTTTGAGGATAACAATATGGGTCCGCCCAACTCTCAAAAGTAAACAGATGAAACCATCAAAGGTTTTTTTTTTTAAAGAACTTATCTCTTGAATACCCAAGAGCTCATCGGATGGTTCGCCGGCAAGCGGTTTGGTTTTATGAGGGTATTCTCTAAAGGTGAGGACGAAACCTTTATTAGAGGATCCGTCGCGTTAGGGAAACTCTCATGCACGGTTTTGAAGACCAGTTCCCCATGGTGACATGGGGTGCTGAGTTCATCAACGGATTGTTTGTTCGCATTAAAAAAAGCGTAACCCGACAAAGTCGTTTTTGCTTGACGTTCAAGTTTTTAATCCTGAAAACCGTTAACGACAAGGATTGTATTAAGGGATTTTATCGTGGTGTTATCCGGTTTAAATCCTTTCTTATATACAATCCTTGTAGTTCGCAGTTTAAAAAAAATTGATGTTCGAGTGACATGAGTTACATCTCCCGCCTCCCCTTTGAAAAGGCTAGGGGATTTTAGGGAGCCAAAATTTACGGTAGTCCCTACAAAGCCATGCAGGTATTAAAAATCAATGGTTTACAAATCATTGGACGGATTCGTAGGGTGGGCAAGCGGGCCTTAGACGTTAGACAAATCCACAGTTCTATCTCCGCTTGCCCACCAAAAATAACCACCTCTATCAGTTTGTAGGGACTACCAAATTTACCAATCATTTAGAGTGCCTACATCAATAAAAATAGATTTTTTTGTCATGTTAAAAAGAAAAAAACAAAGTATTTTATTCCATGCCCAATGGTGGGCTTCACTGCTTTTATACACAATATTCAGTCATTCCGTTTCTGCTTTAATCGTCGATTTTTCGACTACGCCAAGCAGTGGTCCGGTCCCTTTATTCGTTACTTTAAGTGTCTATAATAAGGCATCCCCATCGCCTGGTTTTTACCTTAATAATTTTCAATGGGAAGTGACCGGACCTGAGACTATCCAAGTACCGGGGATACCAGATGTGGTGATCCCGCTAAAAAAAGAAGGGGAATATACCATCAAATTAACCCTGACAGAGTTTGCCCTTCAGGTGGACCCAAATACCGGTATTGCTTCGATCCCGGTAACGAATACTGATTTTAAAACCAAAACAGTTACGGTGTTGCCCGTTGGGAGTGAGCCGACTACACAGACTCCTACACAAACCCAAACTCCTACGTCGACTCAACAAATCCCAAGTTCTACTCAACCCATAGATTTTACTAACCCTTTTACACAGACACCAACAACACAGACACCAACAACACAGACAACAACAACACAGACACCAACAACTACCATACCAGTGCCAAGTTTTACGGTGTCACCCTCGTCGGGGCAAGCACCATTGACCGTTAATCTAAGTGTGGACAGTCCATCAAGTACGCTGACATATAATTGGAAGAACAATTTTTTAAGTGGTCCAACCACAGCACCAGCGATTCCACCCGGTTCCAGTTCTAGAGTTACGCTAACTCAAGCCGGCAATTATAGTGTCACCGTGACTGCCACAGATAATCAAGGTAGCAGTAGTGAAAGTGACCCAAAAATCATTGAGGTGTTGTCATCGGGTGTCGTTGTACCGAATCCGAACCAGAACCAAACGACAACAACGCCTCCGGAAGCCAATTTCACAGCCACTCCCAATTCTAATTTTGCACCGGTAACGGTAACTTTAGATGGGAGTCTGTCCAGAGCTTCAAGTGGAAGAACTATTAGTAGCTATCAATGGCAAAGCGGTGAGGGACAATTTAAAAATGGTCAGACCACTTCAATAATTTATCAGCAACCGGGTACTTATACCATTGGCTTAACTGTGAGGGATAGCGCAGGTTCACCAAGTACGATGACGACTAAAACTATTACAGTGAATAAGGCTCAGGTGTCTGCACCGCAGGCGAGTTTTACAACGACTCCTGAGACTGGTTTTGCGCCTTTAACAGTGAATTTAGATGGTAGTCAGTCCACTTCCCCAAGTGGAACTATTACGAGCTATCAATGGCAAAGCGGTGATGGACAGAACAAAAATGGTCAAACCACCTCAATGACTTATAATCAGGCGGGTACTTATACCATCAGTTTGATCGTGACGGATAGTTCAAATTTGTCTAGTACGCCGACTACTCAGACTATCGTGGTGAATGAGGCTCCAGTTCCCACAGCCCGTTTCACAGCGACTCCCACGACCGGTTTTGCGCCTTTAACCGTGACTTTAGATGGTAGTCAGTCCACCTCCACAAGTGGAACGATTACCAGCTATCAATGGCAAAGCGGTGATGGACAGGACAAAAATGGTCAAACTACCCCAATGACTTATAATCAGGCGGGTACTTATACCATCAGTTTGACCGTGACGGATAGTTCAGGTTCTAGTACGCCGACTACTCAAACTATCGTAGTGAATGAGGCTCCTGTTCCTACCGCCCGTTTCACAGCGGTTCCTACAAATGGTCCAGAATCGCTTACAGTGAGTTTAGATGCTTCAAATTCAACGGGTAACGGAATTACCTATCAATGGGCAAGGAGTGATAACATTCCTATCACAGAAACCGGCTCAACGGTGTCAACCACGTTTGAGAAAGGAGGAACCTACATAATTACCTTAACCATCACCGATCAGTCTGGAAAACAAGACCAAGATGAAAGAACGATCAGCGTAGTTCCAAAACTCAAACCCCGTTTTACAGTGGCAACCAATTCAGCATTGTTAGGCAGTTATAGCTTAAATGCCTCAAATTCCACTGTGTCCAGTAATACCACTTATATTTGGAAAATAGATGATGGGGAAAAAGGACAAGGTCCTTCTTTAACCACAACGCTTAATGAGGGAATACACAAACTGGAACTGACCCTGAGCGATAATTTTGAACAATCGGAATCGTTGGGCCATTATATTTATGTACCAAGAACCCAAGATCACCCAATACCACTCTTTACCATGACACTTGAAGGGTCAAATTTACGATTGGATGCTTCTAATTCTTTTGATCCTGATGGTGGAAACATAGCCATTTACCAATGGACCGTTGGAGGTGGAGAAATTGGTACTGGTAAGACCATCCTTTATCAACCAACCGCGTCAACTGACATTACGCTGACTGTGACAGATAGTGATTCTGGGAGTGTTGATGAATCAGTAACAGCACATATCGCAGTTGAGAATGGTAATTTTGTTATTAACCCGGTAGCTAACTTCCATACTTATGATGTCAAAGTGGAAAATAATAAAATTCTCTCTACCATGACATTTGATGTTTCTGGCTCTTTTCATCCAGACGCTGAAAAAAACGAATCTTTGAAAAAACCACCAGAATGGTTTATTGGGGCTAGTGAGAATAATTGCACACCAGCTGCTAATCAAGACGCGCTAGAAGTTAAGATTGATAAGACAGATTCAGTGATTTACAACATTCGGTTTACCAAGGGGGGTAACTATTTTCTCTGTTTGAAAGTGACTGATGAAGACGGACGAGAAGATACCAAAGGCATCACTGTTAAAATAGCCAATAGTTATGCTGATGAAGCCCCTTCCTTCAATGGAAATCAAGGCGGGCAACCCTTTAAAGGTGGCGTATTAATCAAAGATCAATTTTTGTCCAAGGATTCGGCAGTCAGTAATAATACGTTTGTTGATATTGTCGCAGAACTGACATCAGTTGGTTTTCCAAACAACGGCGGCTCTATTGATGTGTATGTCGTGGTTGCCTTGGGAAACCAATTTTATATGATGGATGCTGAAATAGAGCGTTTTAGGGTTTGGAATGGGCAACCTGGAAATTTAGTGCCCGCTTATAAGGAAATGCCTTTTAGCAATGGAAAAATTCATGTGCCTATTTTCAGCGGTAAAATGCAGGGTGTTATACCGGCTGGCACCTATCAAGTTTTTGTAGGTTACGATTGGAGTGAATTACCACTTGATTTAAATCGTGCTGTATATACAAACGATCCGATTACCTTTACTGTCGTGGATGATTCGCCTTAAATTCCTTTTCGATGCCCTTCCCTCTAATGCCATCCCCCTAACCCCTAACAGGGGTTAGGCTAGGCTGTTGATAAAGAGCTTCTTGAACAGAAAAAGAGGTTGTTTATTTTTATTCCCAATCAAATCAACCTAGGGCCAGACTCACTGCCATTAAGTTAAGCTTGGGCGAACACGCAGGTTCGCCCCTACATCCCCGTAATACGTGGGATTTCGTAGGGGCAGACCTGCGTGTCTGCCCTTAACTTAATGGCATTGAGGGCCAGACTGGGGTGGTGAAAAGGAGGTTCCAATGGCTATTTCAAATTGATCCCGTTTTTATTCCTACTTTATAACTTATTGTTTTTAAATTGATTAAAAATAAGGAATAAAAATAGGATCAATTTTTAACGAGAAAATGAACCTCCTTTTCACCACCCCAGGGCAGACCTCAATGCCATTAAGTTAAGGGCAGACACGCAGGTCTGCCCCTACATCCCCGTAATACGTGGGATTTCGTAGGGGCGAACCTGCGTGTTCGCCCGGGCTTAACTTAATGGCATTGAGGGAGACCTGCGTGTCTGCCCTTAACTTAACGGCATTGACACCGAAGAAGGGGTGCATCAAAATCAAGCCGAAAATCTCCCCATGTTTACCATTCAACATTTCGTCAAAGCATAACTTTATCGTGATGAAAACACTGTCATCCAAGAGGCTTTACGTCATTTATTGCGGGCCCGTCCAGAATTGCGTATTCAATTAGCCATTTATCGTTTTCAAACCGAAAATCTGTCGTTAGCAAAAGCAGCTAGTCTTGCCGGTGTAAGTTGGGCCCAAATGAAAGACATTTTAATTGAACGTGGCATTTCACCACAATTGGGTGTCGAAACGCTTGATGAAGCAAAAGAGGAATTTTTGACTTGGTACATTTGTCACATAACTTTGGAAATTTGATATGTCTTATGAACAACCCACCCCACTTTATGCCGACGCTAACCGGAGCAATGCCTTCGAGCCGGTCAAATCACCTATTTATGAAAAGGATTTTGATTATGAACATTTAATCACGGAGGATGACGAACCGGTGGATAATATTTTCTCAGAAAAACAACAACGTATATTGACAGAAAGCTTATATAGTTCATGGTCCGGGCCCGGAGACGCTCGCTCTTTTTTAACACTCGCCAATGTGGGATTATATTATGATCCAGGCAAACAACCTTTAGTACCTGATGTCTTAGTGAGTTTGGATGTCTTAATGCCAGATGATGTTTGGCAAAAAAAGAATCGGTCTTATTTCGTCAAACGATATGGTAAGGCACCAGAGGTCGTCATTGAAATTGTCTCCAATAAGAAAGGTCATGAAACCGACACCAAACTAAAAGATTACGCCCAAGCCGGGGTACGTTATTACGTGATTTTTGATCCCAAAGAACAACTTTCTCATGGTCAATTATGTGTTTATGAATTACAGAATAACTGTTATGTGAAAAAAGACGATCTCTGGTTATCTGAGGTTCAGTTAGCCCTAACACTTTGGGAAGGGCAATATGAAGATAAATATGATGTTTGGCTTCGTTGGTGTGATCAACAGGGTAATTTAATCGCAACCGGCAAAGAAAAAGCCGAACAAGCCCTTAAACATGCTAAACGTTTAGCCGCTAAATTACGTGAGTTAGGCATTGACCCTGAGACACTGGATTGAATAAAAAAATTGAGGCTTTTTTGGTGTCGTGTAGTTGTCGGATAAGGGAGTTGCAGGAAAATAATATACCCAACAATCCTAGGCTAGGGGACAATGCCATTAAGTTAAGGGCAGACACGCAGGTCGGCCCCTACGAAAACACACGTATTATGGGAATGTAGGGGCGAACCGGCGTGTTCGCCCGGGCTTAACTTAATGGCAGTGAGGCTAGGGGAAGGGCTTATTTATCCAAATTGAGGTTGTCATAAATGGCCCATACGAAAATTCTCTCTGTTCCTATTGATTCAACACTTAAACAATATGTAGAAAACGTATTTAAAAAATTAGGTTTATCGACCAATCAAGCGATTAATTTATTTTATCGACAAGTACAAAGTCTTCAAAATTTACCCTTTGAACTAGGCTGTTGATAAAGAGCTTTTTTAGGTCAAAAATTTATTGTATATTTTTGTTCCTAATATTTTGTGTTGTAGTAGGTTGGGTTAGCGTAGCGTAACTCAATTAAATTGAATATGTCTACGACTATTTTTGTTCCTAAGATTATAAAGATGTCGGGTTACGCTGCGCTAACCCGACCTACTATCCACCAGTGTCCAAAAATCTGGCAAAAACATGCTAAACTTATACAAGTGATAGACAAGTTAGCTTCTTTAGCTCATGATGAAACGTTGTGTAGGGTAACTCCGAAAAACCTGTAGGTTGGGTTAGCGAAGCGTAACCCAACACCACTTATAATGAGATGTTGGGTTACTACTTATGGGTAAAAATTAGTATAAGGGTAGGAGGATATAGCAACATTCATTTGTATGGGGCCCAATTGATCCTTTCATATTTGGAATGGGCAGACACATAGGTCGGCCCCTACATGACACTCGTAGGGGCCGACCTATGTGTCTGCCCTTTCAAAAGTAAAATTGGGTATACACAAGTGAACATTGCTATACTTTATTACTTGAGGGACAGGGGATTTTTCGCTTTTCTCGCTTTAAATTTAACCATGGAGATTTTTATGCAATTTAAACTGTTATTTCGCTTACAGTGGGTAGTATCATTGCTTTTAGGCATGATATTCACGCATTCCATTTCTGCTTTAACCGTCGATTTCTCGACTACACCAAGCAGTGGCCCTGCACCTTTATTCGTTACTTTAAGTGTCTATAATAAGGCTTCCCCTTCGGATGGCTTTTACCTTAATAACTTTCAATGGGAAGTGACCGGGCATGAAACTATCCAAGTGCCGGGGATACCAGATGTGGTGGTACCGTTTAAAAAAGAGGGGACATATTTCATCAAGTTAACCATTACAGAGTTTGCACTTCAGAAAGAAGAACCAGAAGTGGTCAATGGACAAACAGTTGTTAAAACCTTTCAGGTAACGAAAACGGATTGTGCCACTAAAATGGTTATAGTGTATCCTCAAGGGAGTCCTTCGACCCCTACGCCAGTGGACAAAGGGTGCCAAGCCAGTGAGCCTATAAAAGTCTTGGTTGGACAAGAAGTTGTCGTGGTAGATACTGGAGACACTGTAGACACTGTAGACACTGTAGACACTGTAGACACTGTAGACACTGGAGATACTGGAAACGGTGCTATTGGTGATCTTATCGGGGGGGGAGGGCAGATAGAACAACCTCCAGAGCCAACAGAGCCAACTTCAATTTATCCTGAGTTAGGTCCAGCCCTCGGTGCCACGTTTTATGGTGGCGTAGACAAGGGTGGCATTTTACCTAATGGTTCTTCATTTGGCAGTACGGAGGAAGTCGATGTTACCGTCGATCTCAAAGTGGCTCCTGAACATGTTAGTCAACAAGGTGATATATTAGTTGCAC
>Ga0233403_10001130_pt1 | contig 12514 bp, 14 predicted proteins | sample Na_oxic_1_MG_FD_179866 | JGI IMG/M metagenome (GOLD analysis project Ga0233403, IMG submission 179866) | Seawater microbial communities from Saanich Inlet, British Columbia, Canada - Na_oxic_1_MG | ecosystem: Environmental > Aquatic > Marine > Inlet | place: Canada: British Columbia | collected...
TAAGTTGCCCAAGTTGCCCAAGTTGCTAAAATATTACAAATGAACAGATGGACTTTTGAACAAAACTATAAAAATGAACAGCTAATGTTCATGCCAGTTTTGAGTTTTACTGATATTAACATCTATATCTCGCTAACATGCACTCCAAAATGCAGTTCAAAAATCAAATCTAAAAATCTGATAGAACGCTGATTGTACTGATTGTTCTGATTTACGCTGATTAAATCTTAATGATTTCAAGATCAATCTGATCACTACAAAATTTTAAAAGGGGTTCAGGTTTATCCTTTCTTATAACAAATCCTTGTAGTTGTTATATTACATTATGAAAACAATTCTAGTTGTCGGCGGAGCCGGTTATATTGGCTCCCACATGCTTAAAATGCTACTTGCAGCAAATTATCACGTTGTCACCTTTGACAATTTATCAGGCGGATATCGAGACGCTGTCTTAGGCGGCGATTTTGTTTTGGGTGATACCCGTGATCCTGCCAGCTTAGATCACCTTTTTGCAGACTACAGCTTTGACGGAGTCATGCACTTTGCCTCATTTATTCAAGTCGGCGAATCCGTACAAAATCCAGGCAAATACTATCAAAATAATCTCGCCGCCACCTTAAATTTATTAGATGCCATGGTAGCGCACGATGTCAAAGTCTGCATATTTTCCTCATCGGCCGCCATTTTTGGTGAACCTCAATACGTACCCCTTGATGAAGCGCATCCTAAACAACCCATAAACCCTTACGGCTCAACAAAATGGATGGTAGAACAAATCCTAGCCGATTATGATCACGCCTACGGCTTAAAATCAGTCTGCTTACGCTACTTCAACGCCGCCGGCGCCGATCCTGAAGGCCAACTCAGCGAACGCCATGTGCCCGAAACACACCTGATACCGTTAGTTTTACAAGCCGCCTCTGGCCGACGTGAATCCATCACCGTTTATGGACAAGATTACGATACCCCAGATGGCACTTGTATTCGTGATTACGTCCATATCAACGACTTATGTCAGGCACACCTACTCGCCTTAGAACAACTTTTAGCAGGGGCTGACAGTGCTGCTTACAATCTAGGCAATGGTACCGGATTCTCTATCAAACAAGTCATTGATATTGCTAAAGAAGTCACGGGTGAACCGATTCCTGTCATCATGGGGGAACGTCGAGGCGGTGATGCAGCGCGTTTAGTCGCCGATTCAAAACTAGCGCAAAAACGATTAGGTTGGCAACCGCAATATGGCGACTTAGCCACCCTCATTGCTCATGCTTGGCAATGGGAAAAGAAAATGAAGGATGAAGTTTAGGGAATTGTAGGGCTCCCTACGTGTTTTTGTTGCCCACCATTAATTTAACTGATTCTCATGATTATACTTAGCGCGGTAACAAACTTTCAGGCAAAAGTTTCGCTTTTTTTATTTTAATGGTGGGCTTTAAAAACACGTTACCCACCCTACGTTTTAATTAATGGTGGGCTTTAAAAACACGTTACCGGCCCCCTACGTTTTAATTAATGGTGGGCTTTAAAAACACGTTACCGGCCCCCTACGTTTTAATTAATGGTGGGCTTTAAAAACACGTTACCGGCCCCCTACGTTTTAATTAATGGTGGGCAACAAAAACACGTTACCCACCCTACATAAAAGAACTCAACATGGATTTAAACAACCGCGTTCATCAACACTTTTCTGCTGGTATCGAATTAAAAACCCAAGCCTTGCCTACCTTATCCCCCTTGATTGTAAAAGCCGGACAAATGATGGCAAGCTGTTTACAACAGCATCATAAAATTCTGACTTGTGGAAACGGCGGTTCAGCAGAACAAGCACAACACTTTTCCTCAGAAATGCTCAACCGTTTTGAAAAAGATCGACGCGGTTTAGCAGCAATTGCTTTAACCACTGATAGCTCAGCCCTCACTTCCATAGCCAATGATTATGCCTTTGAACACATTTTTTCTAGGCAAATCAACGCATTAGGACAAGCCAACGATATATTACTGACAATCAGCACCAGTGGTGATTCGCCGAATATTCTCAAAGCCATTGAAACAGCGCATAATCAAAACATGCCCGTCATCTTGCTCAGTGGACGACAGGGTGGAAAAGCCGCATCTCAACTCAATATTTCTGATATAGAAATTCGCGTACCCAGCCAATCAACAGCGCGTATTCAGGAAATTCACTTGCTAGTTATTCATTGCCTGTGTGACTTGATTGATCAGATATTATTTGGGTAAGTTATAATTATATTATAATGCTATAGCAATATTGTTCCAGATTTATTGCTTGACTTTTCGTTCCAAATTTATTTTGCGAGACTTTGGGAGTACAAAATTTATTTTGCGAGACTTTGGGAGTACAAAATTTATTTTGCTTGACTTTTCGTTCCAAATTTGCGAGCCTCCGTTCGTTCCAAATTTATTTTGCTTGACTTTTCGTTCCAAATTTATTTTGCGAGACTTTTCGTTCCAAATTTATTTTGCGAGACTTTGGGAGTACAAAATTTATTTTGCTTGACTTTTCGTTGCAAAATAAATTTTGCACTCCAACGATCCGCAATAATCAAAACTATTTTTTCTTAAACGATAACTCATTCCAAATGAAAAACCATTCTATCCTAAATATTTTCACTATAATAATACTATGCTTACCCGTTTTGGTATTAGCAGAGATAAGCACCTCATCCACTTCGTCAAAACGCTATACCGACAATAACAATGGCACCGTGACAGACAATAAAACGGGGTTAGTCTGGCTCAAAAAGGCGAATTGTTTGGGCCGACAAACTTGGTATACCGCCCAATTGAACGTTGCCAAACTTGGCGACGGACAATGCGATCTCACTGATGGCTCAATATCAGGCACCTGGCGTTTACCCAGCAAAGCTGAATGGCGAGCGATGGTAGATAAGCGATATCTCGCACCGGCCCTATCCAACGCAACAGGGCAGGAAACATGGACAGAAGGTGATATCTTTTTGGGGGTACAATCATACAACTATTGGTCAGGTACCACATTCATCTTCATCACCCCAAATGCTTGGATCCTGAATCTATACTACGGCAACATCCTTGACTACTACAAAAATCTTTTTTGCAACGTCTGGCCGGTACGAGATGGAGAATAAGCGTTGGTGTCAACCAAACCTGACAGGTTTTCAAAACCTGTCAGGTTTATCTTCTTCCTTTAAAGCCTCTTTCTCACGTAATAGCGCGTCTAAAGCCGCTTTCTCATTCAAGCTACGTCGCTTTATCGCTTCCAATTCTTGCCTTTCAACTTCCAGTTGTTGGCGTAAAACGTCCAAATGAAGTGCTTCTTGTTCCATCAACTGCTCAGAATCTGTTTTATTCTGTTCCAACGCATATTCCTGCGATTGTTGCGTCATACTTTCAAAAGCCTGTTCACGTTTTAAACGTTCAATTTCTGCCTGCACCTGCTTTTCATCCAACACCGTATTTTTTTTAGGTGTAGATGAATCCATGTCAGGCAAAGTCAAACTCAAGAATAAGATCACCAACAAAAAAAAGTGAATGATCAACGAATCAAAAAAAGAAATGACTTTATTCCACATATCAGTTAGCAATTATAGGGAGAGCATTGTATTTTTGTTGCCCACAATCTCAGTTATCAATTATCATGATTGCCTAGAAAAAAACGTCGCATACCTTTTTTCAACCGTTTTTGATAACCCATTGATGTTATTTGAAATGTTATCAGCGCACGGCCGAGCGCCTTTTTGAGTCAAAAGCAGACAGAAAAAAGGGATGGTTTAAAATATTAAATTCGAGGTTCAAGTTTTTTTTTGCGCGCAAAAACTTGAACCTCGAATACGGTTTTCATAAAAAATCTCCCTGTCTCAATTGTCATTATCAATTTCGGTTGAGTACAACGGCCAAGTACACTTCAATCAATCGCGCTACAAGCAAAATAAATTTGGTTTGAAAATCGCGCTGCAAGCAGATTGATAATGACCCTTTTTTTGGGAATGCGCCCTGTTTGCAGATTTTAAAGGCTGTGCTAAAAAAGGAACGGCACCCAAATCAATTAACCGTCACGCCATTTTTTTATTGATTTCAAAAATCAATAAACTATAATTAGCCGCGTTGTGACGACTAGACTTGGCACTGTTTAAATCGCGACTTTGGGGCTTTTATAAAAATAGATGCCGATGTCAGGTGGATTAGTCTTCAGGGTGTGTAATCGGCTTGCCGAATGATTCAATGATCGAATTGTTCAATTCAATGTCAATTCATAATTCATAATTCATAATTCATAATTCATAATTTATCATTGAAATTCAATCTATGACGGTGCTGAGTATAACTTACCACCTATCAATTTTCTCTAACTCATTGAATATTAAGTCGGATAATGGGATTGAACTTCTTTATTGTGAGGTGTTTTGATGGGTAAGTCATCTTTTCAAAAGATATCCTAGTACACTGTCAAACTTATAATGACGGGCTCCCCAAAAAAACCTGACAGGTTTTCAAAACCTGTCAGGTTTATCCTAGCCGTCAAAACAAGATTGACAGAGTACTAGTACTACACGTCGTTAATATATCGGATAATAATTGGGCTGGTGAGAATTGTTAATTATTAATTGTGTGTGCTAATTATTAACGAAAAACACTTATATAACTGATTGTTTTTTATAAACATTTATAAACATAATAAAAGATATTATTTTGATATATATTTAATATCTCGTTATATACACTATAGTCTTATAATTATGTCAACTATATTACACTTAAATCTAATGACTAATCGGCTTGCTAAATGGTGCCCGGTACATAAGGCCGTCATAATTAACAATTAACAATTAACAATTAACAATTAACAATTAACAATTAACAATTTCACTTAACCCGTTTTTGCGCGCAAAAACTTGTTAAGTGAAAAACAATTAACAATTAGAACAGAATAATCGGATTCATTAACAATTAACAATTAACAATTAGAACTGAATAATCGGATTCATTTCCGGCGCGTGGTACTAGCACTTACCGTTCGGTTAATAAATTTCAACTTTTTATAATTTTAGCTTCATCAACCTTCTATCATACAACTCATAAACTCTTGAACACCTGAAAAATGACAGAATTATCACTTGTACAATTAGTGCTTAATGCCAGTTTGCTGGTGCAAATGGTATTAGTTTTATTATTGTTGATTTCTATTTATTCTTGGACACTGATTTTGTATAAAAGTCGTTTTTTGAAAAAAGCACATCGCACAGCAAACGACTTTGAAAATAGCTTTTGGAAAGGTAAAGATTTAAATGCCTTATACAATCGCCTTTGTAGTGCCGATGACGAACCTACCGGTATGGAAAGCATTTTTACCTCCGGTTACATGGAATTTGTCAGACAGCGTAAACAACCCAATATTCCTCCCACAATTTTGCTTGAAAGTTCACAACGTGCTATGCGTGTCGCATTGCAACGAGAACAGGATGAATTAGATACACACTTAGCCGTATTAGCCACTATCGGTTCAGTCAGCCCTTATATTGGTTTATTTGGCACCGTCTGGGGCATTATGACTTCCTTTCATGCACTCGGAGGGCTACAGCAAGTCACCTTAGCCATGGTAGCCCCCGGCATTTCAGAAGCCTTGATTGCCACCGCAATGGGATTATTTGCCGCGATTCCCGCCGTAATGGCTTATAATCAATACATTGACAAAGTGGATCGTTTAACCACCCGCTATGAAACCTTTTTAGAAGAATTTGCCGGTATTTTGCAACGTCAAGCCTATATTACATCGACACCAGAGAATTGATAAAATGTCACTATATCGTCGTCGCCATCGTCGTATTGCTGAAATGAATGTTGTGCCCTACATTGATGTCATGTTAGTATTGTTAATTATATTTATGATTACCTCACCCTTATTAACACGCAGCGTCGATGTAGAGCTCCCCACAGTGAGACAAGCCGAAAATGTCTTACCTGAGCAAAACCAATTTGTCATTGTCACCCTTGATTCAGCAGGGCAACTGTTTTTAAATGAAGACAAACAACCCATTTCCATGAAAACACTACTCAACCGTGTCGCCGCCCTGATACGTTTTAACCCTAATTCACAAGTCTTAGTGAGAGGCGATCATAGCAATGCTTATGGAAAAGTCGTCAAAATCATGTCATTGCTACAAGAAGCTGGAGTCGAAAAAGTGGGCCTACTGACAAAACCCTTGATCAATGATCAATGACTCGGTTTCTGTACAAACTTTAGTTTGTCTAGTCGGAATGCAAACTTTATAGCATTTTTTAATTGGGTTTTCACGCCAAAGTTTTTGCGCGCAAAAACTTTATTTCACGCTTAAGTTTCGCTTCGCTATACTTAAGCGTGAAATGTGAAATACATTTTTTGATTTTGGAACCCTAGGCGCCGCCCTCATCGTTATACACAAGTCTTTAAGTATTTTATTTAAAAAAAATATGATTATAACGGATGATCGGTGCGGCACTTATCATTAAGCATGAACTATGGTTTGAGTGCTTTTTAATGAGTCAGTGCCGGTTAAAACCTCTATTTTATTTATGGCTTTTAAACAACGGGTGGTTTGTTGCTTTATCATTAAAAAACAATTCGTTACTAGTCATAAAGGTATTTAGAATTAAATCATTAACAATTAATAATTAATAATTAATAATTAACAAGTCATTAAAATGGCCCTCCCCAAAATCCGTTATAACCAGAAAAAAATTTGTAGGGTGGGTAAGTGTTTTGTTGCCCACCTTTAATATTAGATGGTGGGCTTTAAAAACTCGTTACCCACCATTTCACATTTTGACTTATCGCCAGAAGGGCTAACAACAGGTGCCGATTTTTTGCAGAGATTTATGATCTTTGCTATTTCCGTCTTATTTTGCAGAGATTTATAATCTTTGCCGAGTAAGTTCTACGCCAGCTTTGTCAAGAGGCTGGGTTTTAATCAAAAAGCCAATCTAGGTTGGCACATTTAAGTAATGAGGTTTATATGTCAGATCAAAGAGTTTCTGGTACAGTAAAGTGGTTCAACGATAGCAAAGGGTTTGGTTTCATTGAACAAGACGGTGGTGCCAAGCAAGATGTGTTTGTACATCATAGTGCCATTCAAGGAGATGGGTTCAAATCTCTACAGGAAGGCCAAAAAGTCACTATGGATGTTACACAAGGCCAGAAGGGTCCACAAGCAGAAAATGTGGCACCTGCTTGACAAATAACACACCCCTTGCTCTCAAGCAATGCCACCTTCGTTAAGCTTTTTCTTGAGGGCAACCCTACGGATTGCCCCTACATAACATGGCGGTTCGTAGTCTGTGCTTGCCCTTAACGAAGGTGGCATTGTTGCTCTCAAGCGGGGAGTTACACTAAGTTTTATCAGTTCACACTTGGGACGCGCGAGCGTCCCTTTTTTTCGTCCCACATGCTAACAATCCCTTATTCCCGCGCTAACATTCACAAAGGCAAAAATAAAACATGAGGTAAAATGAATCCATCACAGCCATCAAAGCACGAACCCTTTTCTCGTTCCTTCACCTAGTGAAGGAATGCCTTCGTCAACGCTCCGCGTTGAGCGTTTGACTATTCACATTCAACAATTGAAGGGTTGAGGCCTAGCCGGCACCCTTTCCCCCAATGCCATATCGTATCGGGCTGCAGCAAAGGTCAGCTCCTACAAAACCCCGCGTATTTAGGGGCTTGGGGGGCGAACCTTTGTTATCGCCTAGGCTTAACGAAGGTAGCATTGAGGTTGATCTCGCACAGCGAATTACTGCGCTACGCCTGGGGCTATTCCAAAAACTTACCCTACCCATTCGTAAATTTCCAAGCTTGAAGGTTCACATTGACAACAGCCTTTATTACAAGCACTACCTTCAAGATGACGCACTTTACCCTTGCGTATCCAATGTTCTAACATGCCTTTTACGGCATCAGGCGACACATTTAAATGGTGGGCCATATCCATTAAAGGGGCCTTTTTATTTTGTATCAGATATTTTTTGAGATCGGTAAGCATGAGATTATCACTAATGTAGGATGGGCAACGTGTTTTGATTGCCCACCTTAATTTAAGGGTATTGGCCAGCCTCTCTTCGCAAATCAAATTAGACGGGTGCATTCCCCAAAAAAATTTGAAGCAAAATAAATTTGAAACGAAAGAAGCAAAATAAATTTGCAACGAAAATCGGGCCTTTTCAATTTCTCTTGATGACCCTTTTTTTAGAAATGCGCCCAATTAGACTTTGTCTAACACTGGGCGTTGACTCTCAACTTGCTCTTCTTCTTGTGAGATGTCATTATTTCCATAGATATAAAGGGCTAGAAGCGTCAATGCAAAAACCAGCAATAATCCAATAATCCAAAAGCTTGAGGCTATAGGATGTGCTGCAAAAGTGGCTATTTGATAAAAAACAGTTGCAAAAAAATAAGCCATGCCTGTTGTCCAACTCGCGACAAAGATTGTCCAGCCTATATTCGTTTCCCTATAGATTGCTGCCGTTGTGGCAGCGCAGGGAAAATATAATAAGATAAACAGCAAGTAGGCAAAAGCGCCCGCGGCCCCATCAAATCGAGCCACCATTTCGCCGAAAGTCCCTGTATTCACTTCTTGTTCTTCAGCCGCAGCAGTGGTATCGCTCACTTCTCCAATGTCGAGTCCCAATGGATCGAAAACACTATCGGCGACTTCTGTTAAATTAGCTGGAATCGTCGCGAAAGCGGCTACAATGCCTTGCCATAAATTAAAAGCCTCTTCTTCTGTTTTAATGTCATCCTTTTCGGCCAGTTGAGTATAGAGCGCATCCAATGTCCCTACGACAGCTTCTTTCGCCATCACGCCTGTGAAAATACCTACGGTTGCTGGCCAATTATCTTCTTCAATGCCCATCGGCTCAAAGACGGGGGTGAGAACACGACCCATTTCACTCAGTACCGATTCCTCACTGTTTTCGTTACCAAATGAACCGTTTGTTCCCCATGAATTGAGAAAGGTTAACACTAATACCATGGGCACAATCACTTGGCCGGCACGAAAGATAAAACTCTTTAAGCGTTCCCAAGTGCGTAACACAATGCTTTGTAAAGTGGGCAAATGATAAGGCGGTAATTCCATTACAAAGGGGGAAGAGTCTCCCTTCAGAAGCGTATGCTTCATAATCAATCCTGTCATAACCGCTACCGCAATGCCCATCAGATACAAGCCAAAAACGAGATTTTGTCCACCGATTGGAAAAAAGGCCGCTGCAAACAACGCATAGACGGGTAGACGCGCACCGCAAGACATAAACGGATTCATTAAAATCGTTAGGTAGCGATCACGTTTGTTTTCCAAAGTACGGGTTGCCATAATCGCGGGTACATTGCAGCCAAATCCAACAATCATGGGTACAAAGGATTTACCGGGTAATCCCATAAAACGCATAAAGCGATCCATAACAAAGGCCGCTCGCGCCATATACCCTGAATCCTCTAAAAAGGAGAGAAATAAATACAGAAAACCAATGATGGGAATGAAGGTTGCGACAACTTGAATCCCACCACCAATACCGTCTGCGAGAAGGATTGTGACGGCCTCTGATAAACCGATTGTACTCAATAGGTGACTGAATCCATCAACAAAAAGGGTTCCGAAAAACTGGTCAAAAAAATCAATGAAAGCACTGCCGATGTTGATCGTAAACATAAACATCAGATACATCACAGCCAGAAAAATGGGGATACCCAGAAAGCGATTCAGTACAACGTTATCAATTTTATCCGACATCGTTCTGGTGAACTGACCGCTTTTTTTAACAGCCTTTTCAACGACTTGAGCGATAAAGTTGTAACGACTATCAGCGACAACGATATCAACGTCTTCATCCAAAGTTTCCTCAATTCGGCTTTGTTCGATTTCAAGAATACCTTTAATATCGTTTCCTACCCACTCTATCGCTAAACTATCATTTTCCAATAGTTTCAAAGTAACCCAATGAGCATGAGACTTAATATTATCCGGTAAACGCGCCGTAACCGTGGGTAATAAATCAGTGACGATTTCTTCAATGACTTCTGGATAATCTACCTGAGGGGTGGGTATTTGTTTCTTCTCAGCCGCCACATCCATAGCCTGTTTTAAGGCTTCAATACCTTCATGCTTAGACGCACTGAGTGGAATCACCGGCACACCCAATTGTTTTGATAAGGCGGCGACATCAATTTCAATCTGACGCTGCTGAGCAATATCTATCATATTAAGCGCCACCACTAAGGGCACTTCCATTTCTAACAACTCCGTGGTGAGATACAAATTGCGCTCTATATTAGATGCATCAACAATATTAACAATCAGATCTGCCTCACCAGAAAGGATATAATCTTGAGCGATTTTCTCATCCAATGAACTCGTACTGGTAACGACATCAAGCAAATAAATACCCGGTAAATCAACCAGTTCAATATCTCGCCCCTCGTGCTGATAATAACCTTCTTTGCGATCAACCGTTACGCCCGGCCAATTACCTACCCGTTGTTTTGTGCCTGTCAAAACATTAAATAAAGTGGTTTTACCACAATTAGGGTTACCGACAACCCCGATAACTAAATGTTTCATTTTTCAATCCTTTCCACCAGCAGTGTTTCAGCTTCATCTTTTCGCAAAGTCAGAAAAAAACCACGCAGATGGATTTCCACAGGATCACCCAGTGGAGCATAACGGGTTATATTAAAGGCCGTTCCTGGTGTCAGCCCCATAGCTAATAACTTTTTCCGATAAACCTTATTCCCTTTTTCAAACCCCGAAACGATACCTGTTTCCCCAACCGCCATATCACGTAAACTAATTGTCATTATTCAAATTCCCCTCAATCGGTACAACCAGAATTTTGTTAGCCATACCCACGCCCAAAGCCAACTGCGTATCAAAACAAGCGACTTTCAAACCGTTGCCTCTTGTCAAATGTAACACTTGTAATTCAGTTTCATCCAACAATCCCATTACAATAAAACGCTTTAGCAACATTTTTTACACGTCACACTAACAATTTTTACCCGTTCACCACGGTATGCCATTGTGAGAGGGAACCCTTGAATTGCGTTTTTTGCGTATAAATTCTTTTTTCTCATAAACATGGCTTGATTTTATCCACTTGAAATGATAATAATTATGAACTGATAAACGAATGAGTGAGTCTAAATATGAGTTATTTATAAATTCTTGAACATCTGAACATCTGAACATCTTTTGAAATCCTCAATTCATTTTTTATTCTAAACTCCTGAACTTCCCAACGCGCCAAGTTGAATGCCTTGTTTTGAAAACGAAAACATCAGCCCAATGTTGCTCATCCGATTTCAGCGCGTAAATGATAATGGTTTTTATTTAAGATTGCAATGATCACATAAAAATGCCGTAAACTTTTGAATAATTTATCAATTCATAAATAATTATAATTTAATAATTTAATAATATACTATGCAAGGAAAAATCAATTTCAAGTTTTCTGGTAGTCCCTACAAACCAATGTGTTCAAATAGTGGGAATTGAGATGTATTAAAAGCCACGGAATGACACTTCAATGCACGGAATATTTTTCCGTGTTTTTCCGTGTTTTTCCGTGGCAAAATCGAACCGAAGCTACTCACACAAGTCATTGATTTGTAAGACCACCACGGGTTTGTAGGGACTACCCTACAGACAGTTGACAGCCCTTTAAAACTTGTGAAAACACATTATAGTATTTATAATCTTCTTAGTTTATTCATTTATGACTGCTATATTTATTAATTAACAACAATGGATACATTATGCAAAGACAAATCGGTAGGTATGTCGCCATCACATTTGGCGTGGTTTTGATAGGCCAAAGTGTGTTGACAAACGCGTTGGCTCAAGAGACTGGCTGTGAAGAGCCTTGGAATCCTTGTGAGGGAAAGTCTACTCTTCAAGAGATGAATACGTGTGCAACAGAGGCGTATGAAGAAGCGAAGAAAAAGCTTCAGGGTAAAATTGATTTCATTAACAGCCAATCAGATGTGTCAAACAGACAGAAAACGCTGATTACAAAAGCCCAAGACTCTTGGAGGACATTCCGTTGGAATTATTGTGTATTTGCTTCGGCTGCGAGGGAAGGGAAAGCCGATCATCCCTTTACAAAATTTGATTGCTTGGAGCGTGTCACGAATTTCCAAATCAAGAATTTAGAAAAATTTATTGAGGATTTGGATGTTTAGCAAAATGGTGTTCGTTTGTATTGAGCGTGTTTTTCAAAAGGGCGAACATCAAAAGGGCGAACACGTTGGTTCGCCCCGACGTAAGCAATTTATTGAGGATTTGGATGTCTAGCAAAATGCTGATCGTTTGGATTGAGCGTGTTTTTCAAAAGGGCGAACATCAAAAGGGCGAACACGTTGGTTCGCCCCTACAGATCCTTCGCTATTCGCCATCGAACCTTTCTCGACTAGGCAATTCGATAATAAACAAGGCTCCTTGTCCCAATTCACTTTCACACCACACCCTACCCTTCATCGCTTCAACCA
>Ga0233403_10001132_pt1 | contig 12506 bp, 8 predicted proteins | sample Na_oxic_1_MG_FD_179866 | JGI IMG/M metagenome (GOLD analysis project Ga0233403, IMG submission 179866) | Seawater microbial communities from Saanich Inlet, British Columbia, Canada - Na_oxic_1_MG | ecosystem: Environmental > Aquatic > Marine > Inlet | place: Canada: British Columbia | collected...
GCATGGTGGGCAAGCGGGCGGTGAGTTTTTGGGTTTATATTGAGTTTATTATCGCCCGCTTACCCACCCTACGAAGACTTGTGTCGAGGGCATGGCATGGTGGGCAAGCGGGCGGTGAGTTTTTGGGTTTATATTGAGTTTATTATCGCCCGCTTACCCACCCTACGAAGACTTGTGTGCATAGAGTAGCCCAACAGACAACAAAACATCACTTTTAATTGCACCCAGGCGATTGCTCGCTCAAATGCAAACGCTTTTGTAAAAATAAAATCAATCGTTTACTACAAACGCTCTTGTAAACGCCGCACAGCGGCCCGTACTTGATTGGGGGCTGTGCCACCTAAATGATCACGCGCTTTGACTGAGCCTTCTAGGGTTAATAATTCATACACTTTTTCATCAATTAAGGGTGAAAACGCTTTAAATTCATCTATTTGCAATTCGTGCAATGCTTTACCTGTTTCAATGCAATGCCGCACTGCTTTGCCGACAATTTCATGGGCATCCCGAAAGGCTACGCCTTTGCGTACCAAATAATCGGCTAAATCGGTTGCTGTGGAAAAACCACGTTGGGCTGCGTTGTACATTTGTTCAGATTGCACTTGCATCAAAGGTATCATATCGGCATAAACGCGCAAACTGCCTTTTAAGGTATCAATGGTATCAAACAGGGGTTCTTTATCTTCTTGATTATCTTTATTATAGGCCAATGGTTGCGATTTCATTAAAGTTAATAGGCTCATTAAATGACCATAGACGCGCCCGGTTTTACCGCGTACTAATTCAGGCACATCTGGATTTTTTTTCTGCGGCATGATAGAGGAGCCGGTACAAAAAGCATCGCTTAATTCAATAAACTGAAATTGTGCTGATGACCATAATATCAATTCCTCGGAAAAGCGTGATAAGTGCATCATCAATAAGGCTGCGGCGGCCGTAAATTCAATTACAAAATCTCGATCACTGACAGCATCTAAACTATTTTCTGCGATGGTGTCAAAGCCAAGTAATTGAGCCGTATAATGGCGATCTATTGGATAACTGGTACCTGCAAGCGCGGCGGCACCTAGGGGCAAACTATTGAGGCGTTGACGACAATCTTGTAAACGCCCTTTATCACGCAACAACATTTCACACCAAGCTAATAAATGATGTCCAAAGGTAATGGGTTGGGCACTTTGTAAATGGGTAAAGCCTGGCATCAAGGTTTCAGCTTCACGTTCTGCAAGCTCAACCAAGGCCTTGAGCAGGCGCGTCAATTCTGCTTGAATGCCCTCGATTTCGTCGCGCAAGTACAAACGAATATCTGTCGCGACTTGATCATTTCGAGAACGCCCTGTATGTAACTTTTTACCGACAGCGCCGATTTTCTGCGTCAACTGGGTTTCAATATTCATGTGGACATCTTCTAAAGCCACTGACCAGTTGAATTCGCCCCGCTCAATTTCTGCTTCAATTTTGTTCAATCCTTCAACAATTTTATTACATTCATCCTCAGTCAAAACGCCAACATGGGCTAACATTCGCGCATGGGCTATTGAGCCTTTAATGTCATAGGCATATAAACGTTGATCAAAAGTTACTGAGGCCGTGAAGGCCTCGACAAATGCATCAGTTTGGGCCGTAAAACGCCCACTCCAAGGTTTTTCTGTCATTGTTTTTCAATTCATTATCAATGTAGGGTGGACAAGATAGTTTGTCCACAAGTTATCAGATGTAGGTATTAAAATACCAACTGTAGGGTGGGTAACGTGTTTTTGTTGCCCACCATTCCCATTTTCCTGAAAAGTGATAATTATCCCAGTCCAGTCTGTAGGGTGGGTAACGTGTTTTTGTTGCCCACCATTAACTATTGGTTTGTAGGAATTACCGCCCTTTGTTGTCAACAGGCAAAAAAATAGGCACATCAAGTCATCTTATATAACTTGTATGTGCCTAATGTGAAATTATCAAATCTATAAATAAGTCTTTGATTTGAGCTGATTCAATTCAACCCAGTATTGGGTAATGGGTAGTGAATAAGGTTATAAACTGTCTTCTTCTGACAATTTCTTAGTATAATTTTTAATTTCAGCGGTGGCTTTCAGGCCTGATACGAGGTAGTTAAATTCGCTTTCGCCGAGTGCCCGTTGTTGCCATTTCTTGGCCTGTTCGCGGGGATCCGGTGTTTTACTGTCTTTTTCTTCAGGAGCAGAAGGGGTGACGACACCATCTTTAACTTCTAGCAATGTTATCAAGGCGTAGTCACCATTATCTAACTCAAGGCCTTGATAAAGTGCTATTTTTTCGGCAGGATGCCCCATTTTAAAGGCCTCACGCACGATATCGCGATTAGGTGTGGTATCTTGGCGCTTAGCCCAATGTGCCGTTGACCAACTCAAGTCTTGTTCTTTAACGATTTCAGGATCGCCGTTTTGCTGAATTTGGTCAAATAGGCTTTCTCCTAGCACTTTTGCTTGTTCCTGAGTTCTTTCTTGTTTTAAAGCTTCGAGAATCTCGTCTCTCACCTCGGCAATGGGTTTTGCTTGAGCCTGTTCATGATCTTTGACGCGCAATACCACAGCATGTTGTTCACCGATGGTAATCACTTCGCTGTTGAGGCCTTCTTTTAAGACTTGATCGCTGAAAGCAGCTTTAATGACTTTAGAATGAGAGAGGATAGCGTCTTTTTGATTGCCGCCCTGGCGATCAAATAACTCGGTGGTTTTGCTTTCCAGTTTTAACGTATCTATCAGCACTTCTAAACTATCAGGATGCTCAAAAGCCAGATTGGCAAATTGGTCAACTTGTCCGTAAAACTCTGATTCAGCACGCTCTTTTTGATACTCTTGCTTTAATTGTTCACGCATTTGAGCAAAAGTTTTGGTCACTTCTGGGATAGCATCATCCAATCTGATGATATGAAAACCAAATTGCGTTTTTACCAGTTCACTGACATCGCCCATTTTCAGAGTCTTCACAGCGTCTTCAAAGGGTTTAACCATCGTGCCGGGACCAAACCAGCCTAAATCGCCGCCCTTTCTTTTGCTGCCGGGATCATCCGAAAATTCTAATGCTAATTCTTCAAAAGATTCACCAGCGCGTATTTTGGCTAACACCTCTTGCGCTTTTTGATTTGCCGCCTCAAGATCGGCTTGTGTAGCCTGTTTATCGACTTTAATCAAAATATGCCGTGCTTTCCATTGCCCTGGGGTTGTAAAAGAGGCTTTACGTTCTTGATAACGCTTTTCAAGTGTACTTTCATCAATCTCTTGTTCTGTCAGGCTCAAATTCTTTTCTGATAATGCCACATATTCGATGCTCACTTTTTCAGGCGTCCTGTATTGTTTGGCATGTTCTTTATAATCTTTTTTTATGTCAGCATCGGTAATCGTCACAGAGTCGTCAAAGTGACTGGTGGGAATAATCAGGTAACTGATAGAACGTTGTTGTTCTTCAAGGCGTGTACGTTGTTGTTGATCATAGTCAGTCACTAAAGCGGAACGTAACACGCCTTCACGGATTTGATCCGTTAGTAGGGCTCGCCTAATTTTCCACTCAAACTTTGTGGGATTCAGACCTTGGTAACCTAATGTTTGTTCATACCGCGCTTGGGAAAATTTACCGTCTTCGTGAAACGCTTGAAAACTATGGATACGAGTTGCCAATAAGGCATCACTTATCCGCATATCAGCATCGCGAACGGATTGCACAAGCAATTCTTCTTCTATCATGTAGTCTAAGGTATTTTTCCGCAATTGCTGCAATTGTTCATCGGTAAATGAAAAATCAATACCTTGATTTTGGAACATGGCGCGTAATCGGTTTTGCTGCTGAGACACTTCTTGTTGAAAATCTCTTTCCGACAATTCAACACCATTGACTTCGGCGACTACTTTTTTAGGTGCGGGGTGCAGATATTCACCTACTCCCCACAATGCAAAAGGTATGCAGATAATGGTAACAATTACCCAAGCCAGCCAACCGCGGGCACCATCACGGATCTTTTGTAGCATATTGTTTTACCCGTATTTATTAATTATGAAACGTCATTCTCAAGTCATTGTGAAATTGTCAATTTGTGAAACGTCATTCTCAATTCATTATGTCATTGCCAATTGTTTGTGTGTTTTGAACGGCATGATGAGCATTGGGAATTGGAAATTAGATTTAGACTTATTAGTTATTTATTCAATAAGGGAAAAGAGTATATAGAATCGACATTCCGCACCCCTCTGTAAGTATCTGATATTAAATAAAAATAAAATTTATGGAAAAGAATACTGATTTAAAATCAACAACTTATACTGCCCACCGTTATAACTTGAGTATTGGGTGGTTAGTCACCACCACCATTCTTTTCGCTTTTAGACAACTTTTGAAAGCTGTTGGCTGTGAAATTAAAAGTAATAGCGACCTTATGACAGTGCTAAGTATACAATTAAGGGGTGCGGAATGTCGGATAGAAGGTAGTGAATATTTAATTAATTATGCGAAATACGAAAGAAATTAGTTTAATTAGGAATACGTCTTTGTGAATTGATAGATTTAATCATTTACAAGTCACAATGACTAAATAAGCCGTTTCACAATTCAATTAATAAAAAAAAAGCGCATCTCTAAAAAAGATACGCTTTTATATTCACTTATTTTGAATAAAAATGGCGGAGCAGACGGGACTCGAACCCGCGACCCCAGCCTTGACAGGGCTGTACTCTAACCAGCTGAGCTACTGCTCCAAATAAATTTGGAAATGCTATGAAATGGGCACCGCTTAAGACTTTGGTTTAAAAATTTGAATAAAATACCAATACCATTCCAAACAGAAAGGGCGCATTATAATCACTTTATATAAAAAGATCAACTCTTTTTGACTTTATATTTTAAATAATGGGTGTTGAGGGACTTGAACCCCCGACTTTCGCCTTGTAAGGGCGACGCTCTTCCAACTGAGCTAAACACCCAGATTAATTCATTGATGAACTAGTCGTCGTTTACTGCATCTTTGAGCGCTTTACCAGGTTTAAATACGGGTACATTTGCCGCCTTTATATCAAGGCGCTCACCAGTACGTGGGTTACGCCCCACTCGGGCTGCACGCTCACGTACCATGAAAGTACCAAATCCTATCAAAGTGACTTGATCACCTTTGCCAAGCGCATCTTTGATATTTTCTATCACCGCATCAACTGCCTTTCCTGCAGTGGCTTTAGGCATCTCAATGCTTTCAGCAACTGCCTGAATTAATTCTGATTTGTTCATTTTTCCCCCGTTTTAGGTGGCAAATAGATAAACACACAAAAAATTTAACTTAATATTAATAATTGGTTCAATTGATAACCGCATGCACAATACACGCCATTAGAAAACTAATACCTCAGCAATCACATATTGTTGTTCATTGTAGCATGTTAGTGAGTTTGTACACTCATTTTTTTTTCTAAGCTAATAGTTCCGTCTACCATTGGCTTATTAACTATAGGTTCTTTTTTTTCTAGTGGCGTTGGTATCCGTTGTAGAGCCAATCCCAATACTTCTTCTATCCACTTGACGGGTCGTATATTTAAATTATTCTTAATATTCTCTGGGATTTCCTGTAAATCCCGTTGGCTTTCGTCGGGAATCAAAACGAGGCGTATGCCACCTCGAAGGGCAGCCAATAATTTTTCTTTCAATCCACCAATAGGTAATATTTCACCACGCAAGGTAATTTCACCTGTCATCGCGACATCAGCACGTACTGGAATATTAGTCAATACCGACACCATTGCAATACACATACCAATACCCGCACTGGGCCCATCTTTTGGGGTTGCCCCTTCTGGTACATGGATGTGCAAGTCGTATTTTTGATAAAAATCCTCTTCTATTCCTAAGCTTTTTGAACGCGCCCGTACCACGCTCATAGCTGCCTGAATAGATTCTTGCATAACATCGCCTAATTGTCCAGTATATGAAAGCTTACCTTTGCCGGGCATCATGGCAGCCTCAATGGTCAGTAAATCACCTCCGACTTCAGTCCAAGCTAATCCTGTCACTTGACCGATACGATCTAACTCGTCAGCACGCCCAAAACGAAAACGTCGTACACTTAAATATTTCTCCACATTCTTTGAGGTGACTGTTACCTTTTTGCCTTTATCATTGGACTTAAATAGCAAGATTTCTTTAACCACCTTGCGACAAATTTTCGATATTTCACGTTCTAGATTACGCACCCCAGCTTCGCGTGTGTAAAAGCGAATAATATCACGTATGGCACTTTCATCAATCTCAATTTCAGCTTCTTTGAGACCATTATTTTTCAGAAGCTTAGGCAGCAGATAATGCCTAGCAATTTTGAGCTTTTCATCTTCTGTGTACCCAGAAATACGAATGACTTCCATACGATCTAACAAAGGGGGCGGAATCTTCAAGGTATTAGCCGTCGCAACAAACATAACCTCAGACAGATCGTAATCCACTTCCATATAATGATCATTAAAGGTATGATTTTGTTCAGGATCAAGTACCTCTAGCATGGCAGCAGACGGATCACCGCGAAAATCCATCGACATTTTATCCACTTCATCCAATAAAAACAAGGGATTACGCACCCCAATCTTAGACAAATTTTGAATAATTTTGCCTGGCAGTGAACCGATATAAGTGCGGCGATGTCCACGAATCTCCGCCTCATCACGTACTCCACCCAAGGACATTCGCACAAATTTACGACCTGTAGCCCGAGCAATGGAGTGGCCCAATGAGGTTTTACCAACCCCTGGGGGACCGACTAGACATAAAACTGGCCCTTTTAGTTTTTTGACGCGCAATTGCACGGCAAGATATTCAAGAATCCGCTCTTTAACTTTTTCTAAGCCATAATGATCTTCATCTAAAATTTTTTCTGCTTTAGCAATGTCGCGACAGATTTTAGTGCGCTTTTTCCAAGGTACGCCAACCATCACATCAATGTAGTTACGCACTACCGTGGCTTCCGCAGACATCGGCGACATCATTTTAAGTTTCTTAAATTCGGCTGTGGCTTTGGTTTTAGCCTCCTGAGACATGCCAACTTCTTCAATTTTACGGGCGAGTTCATCAAGTTCATTGGGAACATCTTCAAGTTCTCCTAACTCCTTTTGAATCGCCTTCATTTGCTCATTGAGATAATATTCTCGTTGGCTTTTTTCCATCTGGCCTTTGACTCGTTTACGAATACGTTTTTCGACTTGGAGCAAATCAATTTCAGACTCCATCAAAGCAACCAGATGTTCCAAACGTTTCTGTACATCAATTATTTCAAGTATTTTTTGTTTTTCTTCAATTTTAATCGCTATGTGGGCCGCGATAGTGTCAGCTAATCTACCCGGTTCCTCAATACTTGATAAGGAATTAAGCATTTCGGGGGGTACTTTTTTATTCAGTTTAATATAGTGATCAAAGCGCGACATGATAGAACGCTTTAATGCTTCAATTTCTTTTTCATCAATTTTGTCGGTAAATAATGATGTGACACGAGCAGCAAACAGTTCATTCATAGACAGAAAATGAGCAATTTTTGCCCGTTGTCCGCCTTCAACTAGCACCTTGATTGTACCATCAGGCAATTTTAACAATTGTAAAATGCTAGAAATGGTGCCAATAAGATGAACATCATCCACCCCAGGGTCATCAGTTGCCGCATTTTTTTGCGCCACCAACAGAATCTGTTTATCCTCGACCATCGCTTTTTCCAAAGCGTGAATAGATTTTTCACGGCCCACAAATAATGGAATCACCATATGCGGGTAAACAACCACATCCCTTAAAGGAAGTACTGGCAAGACCACGGTTGGTCCTTCTATTACATCGGAGGTCTTGTCATTCTGCGCCATGGAGATTTCCTCTGAATCCGTTATATTTAATTATCCACTATCCTGTTAATGTTTTTTTAATTGTCATATTGATTATCACATTAAAATTTATAACTCTCAATTTCTCTCATAAAAACCTTAACTTCTTACGATTCACTGATATTATCTATCTGATGCTGCCAGTTTTATTTCATTTTCATAAACAAACTTAGGTTTTGAATTACCTTCAACGACTGCCTCATCAACAACAACTTTAGCCACATCACCCATAGAAGGTAAATCATACATCGTATCTAATAAAACCTGTTCAAAAATGGAACGCAAGCCTCGTGCCCCCGTATTTCTGTTCATCGCTTTACGTGCCGCCGCCCGTAATGCCTCCGGTAGAAATTCCAATTCCGTACCTTCCATCTCAAACAAACGCTTATATTGTTTAGTTAAAGCATTTTTAGGTTCTGTGAGTATCTGCACAAGTTGATCTTCATTGAGTTCTTCAAGCGGTGAGCCAACCGGTAAACGTCCTATCAATTCAGGAATTAAGCCGTACTTAATCAAATCTTCCGGCTCCATCGTATTAAGCAATTGATTAAAAGAGCGTTTATCGTCTTTTGCAGACACTTGTGCCGCAAAACCTATACCACTTTTTTCAGAACGCGCCCGAATGATTTTTTCTAGGCCCGAAAAAGCCCCGCCACAAATAAATAAAATGTTCGTGGTATCAACAGCAGTAAATTCTTGTTGAGGATGTTTTCGCCCCCCTTGAGGCGGTATAGAGGCAACCGTACCTTCAATTAATTTTAAAAGAGCCTGTTGGACACCTTCTCCAGAAACATCTCGGGTTATTGATGGATTATCAGATTTGCGGGCAATTTTGTCAATTTCATCTATATAAATAATAGCCGTTTGCGCTTTGTCAACATTGTAATCACAACTTTGCAATAATTTTTGTATGACATGTTCGACATCTTCACCAACATAACCCGCTTCTGTGAGCGTTGTCGCATCGGCCATCGTAAAGGGCACATTTAACGACCGTGCCAGAGTTTCAGCCAATAACGTCTTACCACTACCCGTCGGCCCAATCAATAACACATTACTTTTAGCAATTTCAACATCATCATTCTGGATATGAGTTTCTAAACGCTTGTAGTGGTTATAAACCGCCACAGACAAAACCTTTTTCGCATAATCTTGCCCTATAACATAATCATTTAAACGCTGATTGATTTCATGCGGAGTTGGCAAACTAGGACGGCTGTTGGGCTCACCGCTTTCCGGTATCTCTTCTTGTATAATATCATTACATAATTCAACACATTCATCACAAACAAATACTGACGGCCCAGCAATCAGCTTGCGAACCTCATGTTGGCTTTTTCCACAGAAGGAACAATATAGCAAGCGATCATCAAAGCCATATTGGCCTTTTTTTTTATCAGACATAGCGTTATCAGTTATATGTTATCAGTTTGTCGCAAAAAATTGTAGCGAATCGAAAAACTTTCGCCACGATTTCAGTAATTAGAAACACTGTCGTTGTCCAAAAAAATGAATACTTTTTATGAATCCACGACTCGCCATTTGCAATTAATTAAACGAAGGTATTCAAATTGACACCCCTTAAAAGAAGCCACAAGCTTAAATCTCTTTGAGATTCATAACCGTTTAAGAAGCGGCGTTGTCGTCTACTGATAACTTTTGTTGCAAGGCATGCCGAGTTGATAATACCGCATCAATCAATCCATATTCTACCGCCGCATCGGCCTCCATAAAATTATCCCGTTCAGTATCTTCTTGGATTTTTTCTAAGGGTTGTCCGGTATGTTTGGCTAATACGGTATTCAGACGTTCACGCACTTTTAAAATTTCCCGTGCATGAATATCAATATCTGTCGCTTGACCTTGAAACCCCCCTAAAGGTTGATGAATCATTAAGCGTGAATGGGGTAAACAATAACGCTTATCCTTAGTCCCCCCGGCAAGCAGTAATGCACCCATACTGGCTGCTTGCCCAACACACAAGGTACTCACATCAGGTTTGATAAATTGCATCGTATCGTAAATCGCCAATCCCGCACTCACTGAACCACCCGGTGAATTAATATATAAATGTATATCTTTCTCTGGATTGTCTGATTCTAAAAAAAGCAGTTGAGCGACAACCAAATTAGCCATGTAATCTTCAACTTGACCCACTAAAAAAATCACCCGTTCTTTAAGGAGCCTAGAATAAATATCATAAGCTCTCTCTCCGCGTGCCGATTGTTCAATGACTATGGGTACTAAACCACCTGCTGCCCAAACTTCAAACTGTTTTCTCTCATTCATTAATTAGCAACCTGTTCAGGGCATTCATTCAATGGGGATCCATCACTGTATTGTAAAAATCACTTTGTTTTTCAGTTATTTGCGCTCTTTCAAGTAACCAATCCACCACTTCGTTTTCTAAGACGATTGATTCCACTTCTTTTAAGCGATCAGAGTCCGCGTAATATTCTTTTACCACTGTATCGGGATCTTCATAAGCAAAGGCAATTCTTTCAACCATTTGCCTAACTTTATCGTTAGGGGCGTAAATTTTATATTTCCTAATCAATTCACCTATTAATAATCCAATTTTAACCCGCGTAACCGCTTCATCTTTAAACATATCGGCACTGAGGTTCTTCGATTGCCACTCTTTAAGCCGAGATTGATAAAGGCGTTCTGCTTCCTCACCAACCAAGGAAGGAGGGACATCAATATAATTGGCCTCTAATAAAGCATTAAGTACTTGTTGTTTGAGTTTTTCTTTGACTGCATACTCTAATTCACGTTCCATATTCTGACGCGCATCACGACGGAAAGTCTCAATATTACCATCAGCCACCCCAAAAGACTGAGCAAACTCAGCGTTAATTTCCGGCAATTGTGGCTCTGCAATCGAATGGACGTGTACCACAAAATGCACAGTTTGACCGGCAATTTCAGAGTTAGTATGATCTTCTGGAAACGTTAAATCTCCCTCGCGGTCGGAGCCCGCAGTCACACCAAGTAATTTCTCATTAAGCCCCGGTATCACCACATTATTTTTTTCCAATATCAGTGGCACTTGTTTAAATTCATTTCCTTTAAAAGCTTTACCATCCTTCAAACCGAAAAAATCAAGAATAACGCGATCACCTTCCTGTGCAGGTCGTTCAACCTCATTCCACGTTTGACGCTGTTTTTGTAGCCGTTGTAACATAGTCTCAATGTCACTTTCAGTGATTTCACACACCGGCATTTCAATCGCCAATCCTTCTACATGCAGTGTGGGAATATCTGGATAAACCTCAAAGGTAGCAGTGTAGGATAATCCTTGTTCAAGATTTTTAATATCACTGTTCAAATCATAGCTAGGATCACCAATCGGATGTAGTTTTTCTTGCGCGACAGCCTCTTTGAAACTCTCTTGTAAGACTTCACCAAGGATTTCTTCGCGTACCTTTTTGCCATATTTTTCTTCGATCAATCGGGGGGGGACTTTGCCGGGTCGAAAGCCGCTGATTTTAGTTTGACGTACCAACGATTTAAGACGATTTTGGATTTTAGGCGCAAGATGCGCTGAAGGTACCCCGATTGTCATACGACGCTCAACGGCACTGGTTGTTTCGACGGACACTTGCATGTCTTCGGCCTCACAATTTTATATGAACACTTTAATATGGTGCGAAAGGAGAGACTCGAACTCTCACGGGCTTAGCCCACTGGTACCTAAAACCAGCGCGTCTACCAATTCCGCCACTTTCGCAAAACATGACACAAACAATGAGCCATTTGAAATACAACAACATTAAATAATAAATAAACAACAACACTTAAATTGATTAGATTTGCCCCTTAACGCATTGGCATACAATACACAAAATCAAGATTATTAAGCTTATTAATTATACTTAGCATTGTCATAAGATCGCTATTATTTAATAAACACAGCCAACAGCTTTTCACTTAATAAGTTTTTGCGCGCAAAAACTTTTTTAAAGCAGCAGTTGTCTGAAAGCGAAAGTCAGGTGGTGGTGACTAACCTTTTTTGCTGCAAGTTTTTGCACCCTTCAATAAACCAAAACACCACGAATAAACTGTGGTTTTAAATCAATTTTTACTTCCAAAAAAGCGCAAATTATACTCGGCGCGGGAATAAACTTAACTTTTATTTTTTGGCAACCCCAGGTTGCAACGAAGGGCTATTCATATTCAACCCCTACGGTGCCTTAGCGTTTTAATATATTTTATCGATTTGCCTTTATACGTCATCCTTGTGCGAAACTAAAAGCTAAAAGTTTAAATTGTGCCCGCGTGCAGTATATAACAGTGGACAGTATCTTTATACGTCATCCTTGTGCGAAACTAAAAGCTAAAAGTTTAAATTGTGCCCGCGTGCAGTATATAACAGTGGACAGTATAAATAACTTTATTTCTTATTAATGTCATTCACTACTTTTATTTATAACTCAATTCCACTTTTAGATTGTCGGCCAAGATTAGTCTAAATCAATCAGTATAAAATCTTTTAATTAATAATTGAAAATCTATTTTTCAAACAAAGTATAAAACTTTGTGGGCCGTGTAGGGATCGAACCTACGACACGCTGATTAAGAGTCAGCCGCTCTACCAACTGAGCTAACGGCCCCATTTTAGGAGCAAACTTTGGTGGGCCGTGTAGG
>Ga0233403_10001133_pt1 | contig 12503 bp, 10 predicted proteins | sample Na_oxic_1_MG_FD_179866 | JGI IMG/M metagenome (GOLD analysis project Ga0233403, IMG submission 179866) | Seawater microbial communities from Saanich Inlet, British Columbia, Canada - Na_oxic_1_MG | ecosystem: Environmental > Aquatic > Marine > Inlet | place: Canada: British Columbia | collected...
TTTATGATTTTATTGAGCGAATGAAGAGTCAGTACTTACTCAATAAAATTTGGAGTCTAAGATTTATCTTTTTGATTTTATGATGTGTCTGTTTGGTGGATACTATCGTTTTATCCACCCTACATAAAAATCAATGGGTTATAAATTTTGAGCATCGCGTTAAATTTGTTAAATTAAAAAGGGTAACGTGTTGGAGTCCAAACCTTTAGGTTTGGGCATTCCTTTGCAAAAGCTTTGGACTCCAAAAAAACGGTGTAAAATCTTTTCCCCTTTTAAGATTCAGAGAGAAGGGGAAGTGGACAACACTTAAATTTCAAATCATTCAAGGCGGTATCCTCTTTATCACCTTGACTGGCTTGAATCTTAGCTTGGAATCCACAAATAGCTGTACCTTGGGGACAGGCACTAAATTGACTCCAATTTCCCCACGGACCCCCATTATCTGAGGTTAAAACCGAACTTGACGATGTATCAGAAGAGGAAAGTTGACGACACTGAAATTTTACGTCATTAGCTGAAGAGTCATCTTTTTTAGTCCTCTGTTCTGGTTCCACTTTTATCGCATAAGAACCCAGAAATTCACCGTCAGGACAAGATTGCCAATCGCCCAATGTTCCCCAATTAGGGGAATTATTCCCTTCCAATTCATGGGAACTACCGTTACCAACACACCGCAATTGGATATTGTTTAAAGCGGTATCGTCTATACTCGCTAATCTTGATTCAACACGCAGTCTAAAAGCAGTGGCATAAGTGTTTGGCGGACAAAGAGTTTCTTTCCCCCATGTTCCCCACTTATTTCCACTACTGACCTCTCTGAATCCCGTTTTATTTTGGCTGTTCCACGGATTTATTCAATACCTCTTTGTCTTGAGCCTCTTCAACACTTTCAGCCTTTGGCGTTTCTTCAGCCCTTTCAGCCTTTGGTGTTTCTTCAGCTTGAGTTTCTTCCACACTTTCAGTTGGTGCGACTTCGGTTGGAGTTTCTTCCGCACTTGCCGCTTTGACAGGGGTTTCTTCGGCTGGCGTTTCTTCTGTACTTTCCGCCTTGGCAGGTGTTTCTACGGCTTGAGTCTCTTCCGTACTTTCCGCTTTGGCAGGAAGTGCTTCTTCGGTTTGAGTCTCTTCCGCACTTTCCACTTTGACAGGAGGGGTTTCTTCGGCTGGTGTTTCTTCCGTACTTTCCGATTTGGCAGGTGCTTCTTCTTTAGCGGGTACTTCTTCCTTACTAAGCAATATGACAGACTGAAGTTCTCCCCAAGTCCATAAGAGTATATCATGGTTGGAAAAAGAGCCGCCAGTGCCGGAAGTAAAACCTATAAAAGCATCAGTGCCACCCAGGATTTCTTGAAGTGCTAAGGTACGGATCAACAATACTTTTGAAGGACGTTCATTCTTTTGATTGACGCGAACTTCCAATTCACTACCATTGTAGTCTATCCATGTGTACCAAACATCACCATTCTTAAAAGATGGCGTAACAGAAGCCGTTGTTGGATATCTGAGAAGATGTCCATGGGTATTAACACTCACATGGTTGTCGTTAGCATCGACTCCCCCATATCCTTCGCTTTGAAAAGTGTCAAATTCGATCCCAATGCTTTTCTCAAACTGCTTAAAAGAGGGATCAAAATAACCAATACCCTCCCCTTTCTTTCCAACATAGTCCGAACTGACAGCTTGCACGACAAACATCAACCCATCACCGCCAGCTTGGCCTTCTGGAGTCGTTATCTGAAAGGTGAAGAAGGTATTAAAACCTTCACCAATATTGACTTTGTGCTTGGTAAAGACACTGCCCGCCTGATCAGGTTTTGCAGACGTTAACCGTAGCCCCACTCCCTCGAGGGTGTTTAGCGTACTGGTATTTCCATTTAATTGGAGAGATGACAAATCAATGACTTCTTCTGAATTAGCGGAAAATGGCAAAACTGCTAATGAACACGCCATAAACCAAGGTGTTAGACGGTGTCGCCACCGTTTTTCCAAGTCAAGGTGAAGTTTCAGACAGTGTGTTTGAGAGGTGATTCTCATAGAATATTTGTCTCCTTATTGAATGAATGATTAATTTTTAAAGTTATATAGTTTTTATCATCAGTTAAAACTAAAAGCGAGGAAAAATGGGGACTTTGCAATTTATAGTTTTTTTGTAGGGTTATTTCGCTAAAAACCGAGTTTTTGTCTTTTTAAAACTTGGTTTTTTTTAACGAGTTGAAAGACATAAACCAAGTTTTGAATCGATCCAAACTCGGTTTATTCCGATTTGGGCAACTTGGGCAACTCATAACTGTTTTTTTGATGGAACGAAATCGCGCCAGTTTCAGATAAATAATTTCACAGTTTAGAAACCAAGTTTCTTGAAGAAACTTGGTTTCTCAGAATTTATTTTTCTGAACATCTATAGATGCCTTACAAATTCTGTCTGGGAAAAATCCGATTTAAAAAAAAATCGGATTTTTAAAAAAAGCTAAAACTTATCTGGATGACTAAATTATAAAAAATATATCTTCAAATATTAATTATAAAAATTAAAATTCAATAAAAATTTTGGAAATTATTAAAGCTTCATTTTTTAATTATATCAGTATTCTTTGGAGTACAGCGAAATTTTACCAGAATTGACAGTGATAACATCTTGCAATTTTGAAAATACGCTTTATGATTAAAACATTTTTTGGTAGCTCTAAAATATTCAATGTTCAAGTTTTGTTAACGAGAATAATAAACTTAGGCATGGTTCAAAAAAGGCGATAAAAAGGTAACATGGAGTCCAAAGCGTGAGCGTAGGTACGCCCAAACCTAAAGGTTTGGACGAAAGCCTACTAAATTTGAGTGTTACCCTGAATTGAACCATGCCTAAACTTACTTAATGAACAAGAATAATTAAGGACAAGGTACACTTAATTTTAAAATCGTGATAAGTGATATTGAACTTTTGTACAATGGAATTGGATGGTTTGAATATTTAAAAAATATTTAATACTAATAATATTTTATATAATTTAAGCAAAAATTATTCTGTTAATTTTTTTAAAGTTATTAATCAAAAATAAAGATTAAATAATTTACAGTAACAAAAATTTTAAGTCCTTTCCAAAAAACTTTTTTTCAAAAACTTGTCCCCATTAGTTTTTTTAACAGGGATTAAGGTACTTTATTAATCATTCATTTTTCGTCTTTCATTTTTAATTTGAAAATCTGTTGTAACATAGATGACAGACACTCATCACAATAATCTTTGGGAACAATATCTTAAAGCAATGGGCATACAAATTTGGGTGCGGCGAAATATGCCGCCCCAGACAGATAATGTATCCCCAGACAGTACAGAAGTTATCATGCCACTTGATACGAAAAGGGCATCCAATGAACTCCCCCCTATCAATGAGCAGCCTATCCCTCAAACAGCAATGGCAACAAATGATACCATGCCACAGCCCGATGAATCGTCGGGTTATCCATCAAATGAACAGTCTATCCCGCAACCAGTAATGGTAACAAAGGTGATTGAGACAACGCCCCCCTCTTCACAGCCTTCAACAACGTCAGTATCTGAGTTAGATTGGGAGACTTTGCAAAACCGAGTTGTTGCCTGTACCGCTTGTGATTTACATAAAACGCGCACCAACACTGTGTTTGGAGTCGGTAATTGCCAAGCGGATTTGATGCTCATTGGTGAAGCCCCGGGTGCTGATGAAGATGTTCAAGGTGAACCCTTTGTTGGACGTGCTGGGCAATTATTGAATGCAATGCTTTATGCCATTGATTTAAAAAGGGAAGATGTATATATTGCTAATGTTGTCAAATGTCGTCCGCCGGAAAATCGTAATCCACACACCAACGAATTAGACTGTTGCAATACTTTTTTGCAAAATCAAATCACGTTGATTAATCCTAAACTAATCGTTGCAGTTGGCAGAGTTGCCGCGCATCATCTTTTAAGTACCACAACATCAATCGGTAAATTACGTGGACAACGCTTTGAGTATGGAGAAATCAAGATTCCTTTGATAGCCACTTATCATCCTGCCTATTTATTACGCCGTCCTTCTGAAAAACGCCAGTCTTGGCGAGATTTGCAATTCATTCGTCAAACATTGGTAGAGATTTCCTAAAGTCAGTCAAAGAAATCCGATTTTTTCAAAAAATCGGATTTCTCTCTGATTAGCATGGCTTAATGTTCTCGCGTTGCAAAAAACGCAATTTGTGGCCAACGTTCCTCAGTCAATGACAAATTGACTCTCGTTGGCGCGATATAAGTGAGATTATCAGCACCGTCTAAAGCAAGGTTATTAAAAGCTTTGCGCTGAAATTCTTCCAGTTTTTTGTCATCATCACAACTAATCCAACGCGCTGTGGCAACTTGCACCGCTTCAAAATGGCATGAAACCCCATACTCATGTTTTAAACGCCAACTGACTACCTCAAATTGCAATACGCCCACCGCGCCTAAAATTAAATCATTATTACTTAATGGGCGGAATAATTGCGTTGCGCCTTCTTCACTCAGTTGTTGCAAACCTTTTAACAAGGCTTTCATCCGTAAAGGATCGCGCAAGCGGGCGCGGCGGAAAATTTCGGGAGCAAAATGGGGAATGCCAGTAAATTTTAAATCTTCACCTTGGGTAAAAGTATCGCCTATTGAAATCGTGCCATGATTATGCAATCCAATAATATCTCCAGGCCATGCTTCTTCTGTACACTCGCGTTCTCCCGCCATAAAAGTCAAAGCATTTGCAATTTGCACATCTCGGTTAATACGCACATGGCGCATTTTCATACCTTTGTTGTACTGCCCTGAACAGATACGCAAAAATGCAATGCGATCACGATGAGCAATATCCATATTGGCTTGAACCTTAAAAACAAAACCAGAAAATTTTGAATCAAAAGGCGCAACACTGCGAGTTGTTGTTGGGCGTTGTTGTGGCGGGGGGGCATAAGTGATAAAACTATCCAACAATGCTTTGATTCCAAAGTTGTTTAAAGCCGAACCAAAAAACACTGGGGTTAATTCACCTGATAAGAATTTTTCCACATTAAATGAGTGACTAGCCCCTTGTACCAACTCAATCTCATCTTTTAATTCTGAAATAATTGTTTGTCCCAATTCTCCGACTAATTGAGGATCATCAAGATTGGTATAATATTTTCCCTCACTGGCGACGTGCTTTTTTCCTGGCTCAAAAAGGATAATACTTTTTTCTAAAAAGTGATAAACACCCTTAAACTGTTTGCCCATACCAATGGGCCAAGTGATAGGGGCACAACTAATTTTGAGGACATCTTCAATTTCATCCAATAAATCAATGGGTTCTTGCCCATCCCGATCTAATTTATTGATAAAAGTCAAAATCGGCGTATCGCGTAAACGGCACACATCCATTAATTTGATGGTACGTTCTTCGACACCTTTTGCTGAGTCAATAACCATTAACGCGGAATCAACGGCGGTGAGGGTACGATAGGTATCTTCCGAAAAATCTTCGTGTCCAGGGGTATCTAATAAATTAATGATGTTCTCTTGGTAAGGAAACTGCATAACGGATGATGTGACCGAAATACCGCGTTGTTTTTCCAACTCCATCCAATCAGATGTTGCATGACGGGCGGCTTTTCGTCCTTTGACTGTCCCTGCTAATTTAATGGCTCCCCCAAACAGTAACAGTTTTTCAGTCACGGTGGTTTTACCCGCATCAGGGTGAGAAATAATGGCGAAAGTACGTCGTTTTGCGGTTTCTTCAGAAAGTGTAGACATATTTTAAATTTTTAATGACTTTAAAAAAAATGTTAATTGTTTTATTATAAAAAAAGTATCAGTGTTTTTTGATAATGTAGTCTATAGTTCTATAGTCAAGAGGATATTAAATTAAAGTATCAAAAAACAATCCGAGATTGAAAAATCGGCATGGTTTTAATATTCAGATAATATTTAACATTGGAGTTCAAAGCGAAGCTTTGTTCCGAGACCTTACAAAGCTTCGCTTTGAACTCCAAATATATTTTAGAACCATGCCAAAAATGATAGTAAAATTGGTTAATATTTTTTACTTTTGAGATAATTATAAAGAAATTAAATGATGACTGATATAAATAAAATTGCTTTGGTAACAGGTGCTAACCGAGGGATAGGCTTAGAAACATGTAGACAACTTGCCAAACTCGGTATCACAGTCATTTTAAGCAGCCGTGATAGTACTAAAGGCAAACAAGCCACACGCCAACTTGAAAAAGAGGGATTGAAGGTTGTGTTTCATCAATTAGATATTACCGATGAACACAGTATCAAACAAATAGAAAGCTTTGTTCACAAGCAATATGGACGTTTAGACACTTTCCAAAGATAAAACCCCGTTTGACAATTTTGTCACCATTCAAACCACTCTGATGAAAGAAGGATTTATCAAACTCAAACCGATGCCTAAAGAAAATCTCCGGTGGATAGGTGACCAAAAACCGTTTCAACAGATTGATCCCGAACTCATGCCGTTCATCAAAGAGAATTTTCCGGGGGCCAAATTTATTCATCTGATTCGCCACCCGTTCCCTGTTGTAAGAAGTTCACAAGTTTTCGTAGGCAAACTTTGGAAAGGGATGTCGGCTGAAGAGATTTTAAAACGTTGGACAATGCACGAAAGCTGGGTTGAACTTGAAAAAAAGAAAGGTGAAGTTCCTATGTTGGATGTCAAATATGAAGATATTGTTAGCCACGCTCAACGTGAGATGGCAAGAATATTTGATTTTCTGGAGGTGACGTATGAACAAGCCATTCTTGATGAAGCGAGAAGAATAACCCGTAGCACAATAAAATTACATCCACGGCTACCTTGTTCGCCAGAAACTGAGGCGATTATGTCTCAGTACGGTTACAAAACCAAATCATTTTGGTTAGAAAATTCATTGTACCTCAAGTTGTTTAATTTCCTGAAAAAACTCAAACGAAAAATCACCGGTACTTGGTAGTTGTGGTGGTTGTCCAAAAGAATTTAATAGTGGGATAAGTTCATATATATTTTCAGATAAATAATTTAGGTGATATTTATCTGGAATACTATATAAGCAATCGTTGTCGTTGTTATAAAACGACTGAGAAAACCTAACCAACCAATCCGTTGGTTTCAAGAAAAATAACGACAAGGATTATATTTTAGAAGGGTGTTAGATTCTTATGCTGTCAATAAAAATCTCCAAATTTTATTCAAACTAATCCTTTCTAAAATATAATCCTTGTCGTTATAAAGGTGGTTGCAGCTAAATAAAATACCCCACACCAAATGAAAAAAACCGAGTTTTTCAAAAAAATGGTTTATCTACGGGTATATTATTTTCTCGCAACCGCCTTAACTCCGATAGTGCCGCTATTTCTTGGTAGAATGCTTTGATGATTTTATGGGTGGGTTTGAGGTTTAATCTTGGCATAAATAAATTTTATTTAATCAATAATAATGTTTCTAAAAGAACATGAAAACTATGTGAACGGTTAGCTTGCTCAAAATTTTGCCCTTTCAAAGAAACCTCCTGAGCGATTTTTTCAGCAAATTTGGGTTTACTCGCATATCTTTCTTTCCAATCCGGTACGATTTGTTCAATGACACTGGATGGTTTTGGGATGTTATCAACATCACGATATTTTTTCTTACCTTGAAAAAAACTCGCTTTAAATCTAGGCGAACATTTGGCAATCGCTTCCATATCGCCTAGAAACCAAGCTTCCAATTCATAACAAGCGATTCTGATTTTATATTCACAAGTACACCAAGCCATTTTTTCCTGGATTTTATTTTTCAGTTTGACACAATTTTGTTTATCTTGATCAATGATGACAATAATTTGTTCAGCGCGTTTAGATAGGCTTGGAATAATTTGATTTAAGTGACTGATTAAATCTTCTTTGCCGCGATGATGCTTAATTTCAAACTGATGCTCTTCAAAGCCTAAACGGGGCAAAATACCTTCCAAAAATTTTTTGGTGGAATAATCTTCAACTAAAAACACAATCATGGCTCAATTCCTTTGAAATAATCATGTTGCCACAACCAGCCTAATTCACATCCATTTTCATAGAGTTCCGTTATCTGCTCATCATATTTTTTAGCCGTCAATATGCGACTGCTGCCTTGTTCTTTTTTGACTAAAAACAGTTCCTCTATTTTTAGAGCGTCCACAAAATCAGGGGAATGGGTAGAAACAAAGACTTGTCCACCACGTACTGCATATTCTCGGAGTTCGGCTGCCAGTTCTCTCAATAAAGTCGGATAAAGGTAATTTTCCGGTTCTTCAATACAGAGCAACGGACGCGGAGTCGGATCATGTAATAACACCAAATAGGCGAACATTTTAATCGTGCCATCCGACGTGTATTTTGAAATAAACGGATTAGTAAAACTATTATCCCCAAATTTGAGTAAAATTTGTCCGGCTTCATTGATGACAATGTCAACTTTGTCGATGCCGGGAACTCGTTGTTTCATTTTGGTTAAAATGGTTTGAAAAATATCGGGGTGATATTCATGAAGAAAACTGGCAACTTGTGCCAGATTATTACCGGAACGAGACAGTTGTTGATCGGCACCTATCTCATTGATTTTACGCATTTGCTCATTTTGCAGATCAGAAACTAACCATTGTTCCAATAAGGTGCGAAAACTTCTAATGGTTTTGTAACGTTCAAATTGTCCTAAGCCTTTTAACGCCAGAATATCTTCGGCACCCAACGGTTGCTCTTCACGTTCTTCCGTCGCTCTCCAGGCTTCCTGATCATAATCTTGTTCATTTTTGATGGCTGAACCGATTCCTCTTGAGTAATCTAAAAAATGCCAAGGTTTGCCACTGCGTCCCCGACGATATTTTAACACTTCTTTTTCGATAAAGACTTTACCGCGATTAAAACCAATTTTTAATTGGTAAGTGACTAAAGGACTTTTTTCGCCTTGCTCAAAATTACGAAACTTGATTTCAAATTCAATGAAATCTTTCTCCGGGTGACTGTTACGAGTGATAACTTCCTTAAATCCCCCTTCACGATTCACCGCAACGGTGACATTTTCTTTTAAGCAGGTGGACAGAAAGCTGAACACTTTAAATAGTGTCGTTTTACCAGAACCGTTCGCGCCTAAAAACACATTGAATCGTTGCAAATCGGTAACCAGTAAATTTTTATATAACCGAAAATTCTTAACTTTGATTTGTTCAATTTGGGTTTTCATGGTTGTTGGTATCCGATTTTTAAAATATTAGTGGTGCTGCTAAGCAAGATTCCGGAGTGCAAGGCGTACCTTGCACGAGTGAGAAATTAAGCGGACGACGGCTCGTCCACTTTAAATGGACGACGGCTCGTCCACTTTTAAATAATGTTCGAGATTCCGGAGTGCAAGGCGTACCTTGCACGAGTGCTGGTGCAAGGTACCGATAAATTAAGTGAAATCGGTATAATGTGGTGCTGCTAAGCTTAAAGATTGTGGTGTTTTTTAAGTGACTCGTGCTTAGCAATCCCACCCTACAAGACTAATTATGGAGTTCGCAAGCCAACGAAAACATAAGTGCTTAATGATTCAAGGATTTTGGGCAATGAGCTTGTCCAATACCAACATCTGTAAATTCGGCAAAACCGGCCAACGAACATCATTGGTTAGCAATGCCGTTGCGCCCGATTGTAAAGCGGTTGCAATCTGAATCGCATCAGGTGTGCGTAGCGAATATTGACTGCGTAACTGGGCCACTTTTTCAGCAATATCAACCGAAATTTCTACCAAAGTTAAGCCTTCAACATTGTGTAATATCTCCCGATATTGTTGGGCTAATTGGGTATCTCCATCGCGCAAAGGCTTTACCAATACTTCTGATAAGGTAATGACAGAAGTAACAATTCGTATAGAACCCTTGTCGAGTTTTTCAAAAAAGGGATTAAGAATGGGTAAATAAGTCGGGTGTTCTTCAATAAAATAAATAAGTGGGGCTGTGTCTAATGCAATGAGTTGTCCTTGTAATGCTTCTATCCATTCCATGAATCACGCTCCGCATTAATATAGTCTTTAACTGAAATATCCTGCCATAAGTGTTTACCTAAACCGCGTAACTCTAAAATGCTGCGATGAGGTTGTAACACCGGTTTATCTTGGCTAGAGGTTGTTTGTTCATTTTCCCTCTGACTCGACAAAATTAACCATTCATTGTTTGTTGTTGTGGTTAATTTAAGCTCGTTTTTATAAATAATATATTCAACAAAATTAAGCACTTCTGCTTGAAGCGGTAAAGGTAATCTTTCGACATGATTAGCAATTGTTTTAACAGTATCCATAATATTTGATGAATTGTTTTACTTTAAATGGACGACGGCTCGTCCACCTTTGAATGGATCGGAGGTGTAGTAGACATTATAGGGCGCGTTCCCATTTTCACGGTGGTAACTAAGTACAACGAATTACGGGGATAAACGAATAAACCCTAAAAATAACCTTGATTATTTAACAAGACGTGGATGAAATTATGTTTGAGAAATGGGTACCAAATTCGCTTAATTGTATCAATCAATGAGAAACACACCGAATTTGGTATTTGGTCCCCGCATTTTGGGGATAATTATTCGTTTATCCCCGTAATTCGTTGTACTTCACCACCGTGAAAATGGAAATGCGCCCGACATTATACCGATTTAAATAATGTTCGAGATTCCTTCGTTCCAGGCGTACCTTGCACCGGCACTCGTGCAAGGTACGCCTTGCACTCCTGAGAAATTAAGCCAGCTTGCCCACCTCATCTACCTGCCTATGAAGTACAGCGGATACGTGAAATAAACCGATTTCAGAAAAAAAAAGCCCCACGTCAATTGACATGGGGCTTTTTTTATGGCCAAAAAAAACTTCAACAAATTAGCGACATTGCTAGAAATAAAAGCAGCGACATTGCTGGGGTACCACTAAACATTATTTGTATGGATAGTTGGTATTGCAATTGGTTTCAAGCAGCGACATTGCTGGGGTACCACTAAACAAGATTCCGAAACGTATGCAATAATTGTAGTTTCAAGCAGCGACATTGCTGGGGTACCACTAAACCACGTTAGCTGTTCTCAAGTGGGACAAAGACAGCAGTTTCAAGCAGCGACATTGCTGGGGTACCACTAAACGAGGCATACAAAATCGAGGGCATGATTGCCCCGGGATGTTTCAAGCAGCGACATTGCTGGGGTACCACTAAACCCTAGACCGAAAATTCCCCTTTTATTTTCAATAGGTTACGGCCGTATTTCACGCACAAAAAAAGTGGTTAAAAGTTAGCACTTTTGGCACGATTTTTGCCAAACATAAAACTATATAAATCAATAAGTTACTAAAAATACCCTGACAAAAAGTAAGGTTGAATTTGATACCCCCCAAAAGTTAGCCCTAGTTATTGATTTTAAAGGATTTTTTCCTAAATAGCCTGACTAAAAGTAGGGCTATTATAAAGGGCTGTTTTTGACCTTTTGTTCAAAATTTCAATGAACCATGCCTAAAAAACCCGTTTTATTCGGATAAATCCATAAAAATCAATCACATAGTAATCCTATTTTTAATCATAAAAAAAACGTCGTTGTCGTTGACTAAAAATGGAACTAACTCATTGAAAATAAACAAGATATTATCAATCATTGCCGAATAATCGGACAACTTAAATCGTCATAATGAGATATAAGTGATTGAATATTAATCACATTTTTTACAAATGTTGGGTATACAAAGCGGAAGCTTTGGTACTCCTAATAGGAAACTAAATAATAATTCTATTAAACCATACTCAAAAAAAAATAGCAATAGCGAAACGATATTTTTTTCAAACTTTTTCAAACCTTAAAGCTTTAGAGTCCAATTTAGACTCCAAACTTTGGAGAACGTATTAAAGCATACTTGTTGAAAAATGGCAATAGCTGACCGGATTTTTTACCCAAAGTTTCCAGCATAAAACGACTATCAAACACTTATAAAATATCAAATTTTGAAACAAAGGTATTTGGTTATGTTATTATTTTTTTTGGTAGCGAAACCCACCTTTTTCTTATTTCAATCGGTTGACTTCTATTTTTGGATAGTATATATTGCTATTTTATTCATCAGTTCTTTAACAATCAAACGGTGGTCAAGACTAAGTTCGTCAAGACCACCAAACACAACCATCTCTTAATCTATGGAGAGACAGCTATGTATAAAAACACCGCTATTCAACAAGCTTCGGCGACCCAGAACAATGGCACTATCAATCAATGGGATTTTCGTTTGATCAGTGCGGTTGCGTATGGCTTTTTAGGTGTCGGGTTGTTGTGCAACCTGATATTTTACAGCAGTTTTAGCAGCGGCGGTAGTGCCATCCTTTATGCAGCAATTGGCTTATTGCTGGATTTTGCCAAAATCGCGTTTATCGGACTATTCGCGTATCTTGTCCGTGATGTTGACCAATACTTCCACCTCATTGCCGCTTGCGTCATCTTCTGGATTACGCTATCGGTACTGTCACTCTTAGCCTCTTAT
>Ga0233403_10001135_pt1 | contig 12502 bp, 6 predicted proteins | sample Na_oxic_1_MG_FD_179866 | JGI IMG/M metagenome (GOLD analysis project Ga0233403, IMG submission 179866) | Seawater microbial communities from Saanich Inlet, British Columbia, Canada - Na_oxic_1_MG | ecosystem: Environmental > Aquatic > Marine > Inlet | place: Canada: British Columbia | collected...
TCCGTGGGTTAATGGATAAACTAGGGCGGCGGCAACAAATAGTACTGCAAATAATAGTAAACTATCATAAAATATAGCCACAAAGCGGCGTAATAAACCAACACAATTTTCCAACTCAATTTGGAATTTCATATTTGAAACCTTTGACAACATAAAAATAAAGATAGTATACTCAATGTGGAAACAAACAGAACTTTTTTTCGGGTTACGTTTTTTTGCTGCGTAAAAAAATCTAACCCGACCTACCTGGCTATAGAATCAGTAGAAATCCGATTTTTTTCAAAAATCGGATTTCTTAGGAGCAGTCATTGCCGCACTACCAAAAAATTTAGTGCGTTGATTGGTCCGATAACCATGATAAATCATTGCATTCTCTGGCTGGCCAAACGATAGATTCTATATCATCATATTTTAGACCTTTATAAACACGTTTGTGGACTACTTCACATTTGCCTTCAGCCGGATCGTAGGCAAGAATGCTGGTTTCTCGATTATTTTTACCTTTGCGATCCACACCAACAAGTAAAAAACCATTAGGCTGCATATCCAGGCCTTCAATTCGACCATTAACCATATTTTCACAAGCCACATCAATTGTTTGTGTTTCTACATCGTAAACCCATAATGTGCTATCACCGGAAGCATAGAGTTTGGTTCCCTCGTAATTCCAAGTCAGTCCGCCCATATCATGCTGACGATAATCAAATTGCTTGACTGGCGTGCCGATACCTGTTTCAGGATCAATGGTTATAATACCAGTCCATTGATTTTTGGGCGCTTCATTTCTTGCCCAGCCCCATAACTGATGATCATGGGGATTAAAGGCTAAACCCGACACTTTTTCAAAACCCGTTGCGCCGATCCAGGTTAACTCACCTGTTTCTCGGTGGATGGTATAAACATGCCCTTTGCCCTGATTTTCTTTGTCTGGTACTTTGGCATGATCGCCCGCTGAACCATATAGGAGCTCCTTATTAAAAGGGTGTAATGCTAACCCTTCGATATCATGTCCTTTATACATGGGGCCAAGTGGTTTCATATCGCCTTTTAAACCGGCACTCAGATCAATGGTGAGAAATTGTGAATTATTTAATCCGCCATCGTGAACTGCATAGAGAATACAAGAAGCGGGCGCACGTTCCACAAACAAGTGGATAGGTGCTAAATTATATACCAGTGTGCCATCTGCTACCTTATAGCCCACGTAAAATTGATATTCACCGGCAACATCTTCCAAAGATAAGAGATGTCCATTTGACATAAAGGTGATTTCTGGCGCAATGTCAGTCAAATCACCTTTATAGACTGAAATAGATAGCGATTCGTCTAACAACCGTTCTGTTTCAGTTGGTACCAGGTGACTGATTTTTTCATCCCAAAATAGCCATTTCTTCTTACCATCACGCATGTAATCAGCTTCTCTCGTGTTATCTTTATAAAGGACAACCATCAGTAACTCAGCCATTTGTCCGACATGTTCAGAGTGAACCGTTATTGTCATCGCTAATTTGAGTAATTCAACCTGAGAGTAAGTCAACATAGCCTGATTTTGATACTTCTTATCATCAGAAGTGAGAATACGACTGATAAAATCAACATTCGGATCGACTTGAATATCACCATTTGGATTGATTCTAGCACCTGTTGCAATAACTTCAGGTGCTTCATTGTTTACCGATTCATTCAGATAAGTCACGCCTGGTCCAAGCGTCACGTTTTTCGCCACTCTGACATTATCGCCAATGATAACATTCTCAAGATAACTCCCAGCTGGAATGGTTAAACTTTCTAATAAGGCAGGACCATCAACGTCACCTATTATTTCACCCGTCAGGTTACCACCGCTGATATGGGTATTTTTCATCAACTGCACATCTTTGAAAGTACCGCCCATCGTATTGAGAATGCGACCACCTATTTGACCTCCCGTCAACATCATGTCCCGAAATTCAAAATCGACTATCGTGCCTTCATTTATCACATCTTGACCAATAATGACATTGGAAATGAAGCTATTAGGTGCAATAGTGAGTTTATCTAAGCGAGCAGGGTAGTCTGGATCGCCAGTTACTTCACCTTGTAGTCTCCCACCACTCAGTTGAGCGTTTTCTGCTAAATCTACATCTTGGATAATAGCTTTATTGCCACTTTCGATGGTGCCGGCTAAGGTGCCACCGGTCAATTGCCCCTTTAACTTCACATCTGCAATCGTCCCTTGATTGTTAATCTGCTTGCTGAGAATACCACCACTTAAATAGCCATCTTTTTGTAAAGTGGCATCAGAAAGACTACCTTGATTTTGGATAGTGCCGGTTAACACCACGTCAGAGAGTTTGCCATTTGGTCCAATGGTTATATCTTCCAATATTTCACCGTCTGCTCGCAGCACCCGATTTATGTATTGTCCTGGAATCAGTGCCAGTTGATTGATAAATTGTACGCCAGGACCATAAGTCACGTCGTCCCCTAATTTGACATTGTTACCAATGATAATATTTTCTAGGTAACTACCGTTTGTGACTTTTAAATTTTCTAATCGGGCAGGAGCCGAGGCATCACCAATGAGATAACCGCCTACGAAACCACCGCTAATTTTAGTATTGGGTGCCAAAGACACATCTTTGATAATGCCCTTGACCTGGCTATTATTGGTTATCATTCCCGATAATAAACCCCCTTCTAAAACAGCACCCCGAAAGTCAAAGTCTGCCAAGATACCTTGATTAACTATATAGCCGGTCAAGACACCCCCTTTTAAACTACTGCCTTCAGTCAAGAGGGCATTACTCACCCAGCCTAAATTGGTGGTTGTGCCTTCTAGCACCACGTTAGAGATACTCGCTTCACTACCAATAGTCACATAGTGAACTGTTCTCCCCTCTAAATCGCAGAATTCATTGATGAAGTCAACCAATGAACAAGGTGGTGGCTCTTCATCCGTGTTGACAGAGTTTTCAGGTTCCTTATATTCAGGTACCTTATATTCAGGTTCCTTATATTCAGGTTCCTCATTCTCAGTTCCCTCATTCTCAGTTCCCTCATTCTCAACTCCCTCATTCTCAGATTCCTTAATCACCGTGTCAAACTGCGCTTCGCAATGGATGGATTCAGCTATTATAATAGTAGTGTCATTGTCTAAACCGTTACAAGCACCATCCCAACCGATAAAAGTTGAACCAACCGAAGCATGAACCATGAGTTTAACTTCAGTATTGTTAAGATAGTCTGCCAGGCAAGAGCTACCGCAGTAAATACCAAGCGGTTCACTATTGACTGTCCCATTCCCAGTACCCGTTTTGGTTATTGTCAAGGTATAGTTGAGTGCTGTAGTAGGCGGTATGACTGGCGTGGTAGAAATCTCATCCACAGTACCTTTAATGGGAAAATTAAACACTGTGTTATCACTTTGGAAGGATAGAAAACCTTCATAAGTGCCAACTTCAGTGGCATCCATTTGAACTTGAAAGGTGAACGTTTTTCCAGCGGCAATACTGTTTGGAAGACTTTCAACAAAGCTAAAACCAGCCGGCAAGGTGAAATCACTTAGCGGTAACGCTGTATTACCAGTATTGGTTATCGTGAAAGTTTGCGCGGTAGCCGTGCTAACGGGTTGCGTACCAAAGTCTATTTTACCGGCTATTAGATCTTTTTGAAAAAGAATCTCTAAGTCATCTGGTGTAGCAGGTTTTAGTACAAATTGCGGTTTGCACGTCAAATTGCTTATCATCGTCATTTGTCCACTTTCAACACACGGTCCATCCCAACCGTCAAATTCCCAACCTTCATCAGGCGTTATAGTCAATTTGACCTGAGTGCCGCTCTCAAACGTGTGTTTACATTGGTTTCCAGCACTACCGCAAAGAATACCGGATGGTATGCTGCTGATAGTACCTTGTTCTACTGCTGTTATGGTCAGTGTGAATATTATCTTGGACGGTAGTGAGGGTTGTGTCTGTGGTGGCGGTGCAGGTGGTGATGTACCAGTGCATTTTAATTGATAAGTGGATGCCAGGTTATTGGGATCGTCACTGACTAAATTTAAAGTTGCAGTACGTGTTCCTACTTCTGAAGGTTGACACTGCACAACCACGTTTTGGGAACTGCCACCGTCAGAAATGGTAAATGGAAAGTTAGGACTTAGGAGACTAAAATCGTCCGCATGTACACCTGTGATAACCGGTTCAGCTAAGAAAACTGTTAAATTCGTATTACCGATTTCTTGAATTTGAATCGTTTTAGTCATGCTATCACCTACTAGACTACTACCCAAGTCAAGCAGACTATTTGGTATAGGCGTGGAGCTATAGCCAGGGATTAAGGGTGGCGTACCGGTACATTCCAAAGTGTATGTGGGATTTGGATTTAATGGATCGCTACTGGTTAATTGTAAAGTAGCTGTGCGTAGCCCTTCCGCCGAGGGTTTACATGTCACGGTCACGGTGACATCAGGTCCCTTATTAGAAATGTAGAAGGGGAAAATAGAACTATCGACACTAAAGTCGTCTTTATGCGTGCCAATAATTGCCGTGGTATCTAAACCAACATCCAAAACGGCGGTTCCGATTTCTTGAATATTAAAGGTTTTCGTCACAGTTTCTCCTACATGTTCATTACCAAAGTTTATGGTTTCCCCTGGCAATGTTGGAGTAGAAGTATAACCGGGACCAACAGCTTCTTTGCCAATGCAGCTTAAATCGTAAGTTAGAGTAAGATTGTTGGGGTCATTACTGATCAAATGTAATTGGGCAGTGCGTTCCCCTAATCCAGAGGGGGTACATTGGATTTTAATCTTTTTAGTATCACCGCTATCATTTACAATGGTCAATGGAAAAGACGATAAACTTGGACTTTTGATACTAAAATCATCGGCATGAGTGCCTGTGATAGGATCGGTTGCTAAATCAACAATCAAATCGACATCACCGTTTTCTGTCATTTTAATTAGCTTAATGAGCGGTTCGCCCACAGGCGTTTCACCTATAGTCAGCGTATTCCCAGACGTAGAACTGTATCCTGCTACCAAACCGGTACATTCCAATGGATAAATTGGGTTTGGATCGTCCAAGGCATTCGTCGTTAACTTTAAGGTTGCGGTGCGTATGCCGGCTGCTGAAGGGGTACATTCTACCGTCACGGTTTCGTCAGCACCACCATTATTAATCGTGATGGGAAAAGCGGTGGTGATCTTGAAGTCATTGCTATCACCATTAATAATTTCCCAGGCTGTCACTTTCAAAGTTTCATTACCCAATTCTTGAATGGTAAAGTTTTTGCTAACTGCCGTGTCCACAACGCTGCTATCCAGATTTATCGTTTCGCCTGGTGCTGGTATTGAATCATAAAGCGGTTCTGTGGCATTAGTACCGGTGCAGGTAACTGTATAAGTCGTCGGACTTGGCAAAATAGGATCGTCGTGAGCTAATTCTAACGTTGCCGTATAGGATGTTGGAGGTACGGGCAATGGATTTGGAAGCGTACAACTGATTCCTAGGTTTTCAACACTACCACCTGCCGTAAGTGTAAAAGATAGAGATGTGGTGATACTAAAAACCGTTGTATCCCCTGACAAACTGGCAGCGATTATCAAGTCCTTATTACCACTATTTTTAATTTCAATGCTTTCCTCAATTGAAGCACCTGGTAAACCAGTCCCAAAATCGGTTGTGCTATTTGGGGAAGGCTTAGATTTATAGATAGGTGCAATCCCCGTACATTGGAGTGGATAAGAAACTGCCTGATTGTCAGGATCATTTGTGGTTAATTCCAAGGTGGCTTCACGTTTTCCGCCGGCTGACGGCGTACAATTTAATTCAATTGTAGTGCTACCATTGATTGAAAGGGGACTACTTGGTTCCGTCACGATATTAAAATCACTTGCATTTTTGCCGGTAATGGTTGCTGATAAAGTCAACTCAACATCATTACTGGTGTTATTTATGCTAAGAGATTGGTTAGAGGTAGCTGTGTTTACATCACTATCACCAAAGTTTATTATCGTATCCGCCGCTGGCGTGGCATTATAACTTGCTGCTAAACCGGTGCAATTGAGTGGGTACTCAATGGTAGATAGCGATGGGATATTAGTGGTTAATGTCAATATCGCTTTGCGCAATCCGGCACTAGAAGGATTACATTCGATTTTAAATTCATACTCGGTGTTTTGATCTATGGTAAACGGAAAAGCAGTCGTCTCTGGATCAGTAAGGCTAAAATCATCGGCATGCTCACCGGTTATCTTAGCGGAAGAAATTACCAATTTGTCCTGATTCCCTTCTTTCAATAGAATAGAATAAGAAGAAGGAGTCCCTCCCCAAACCGGGTTGCCAAAATCTAATGGAATTTCAGGATTGGGTGCCGGGTTCAAAGTCAATGCGGCATTGGAAACACGCTCATATTCCACGCACCACTTTTTTAACGTGCCATCAGTGGTGTTAAAATCATGATTGTCAATGACTGTTAATATCCAATCGCCATTAATATCATGGCTATCAAAACCGCTCAACGAACCGTTGGGTTGGTACGACAGGCTATTATCATAAGCGGGATTATAAGGAGTACACTCGTCTTCGACCTTGCCTCCAGTGCCTTCATCATCAATGGTTAAAAAAGGAAATGATAAAGGCTCTTTGACGTTTTTACCCAAACATCCTTTGGATGAATTGGGAATACCCGGCTGATCAATCAGTGTCACACTGGTACTATCATGTTCAAGTGTGAAGGTAAGTTCACCAATATGACCATGAACGACATCAATGATAACGTTGATATCTGTGATCTCGCCATTGTCAGGAATGGACAAAGTATCCGCTATCCCAGTACTATTATTGTCTGGGATGGGGGTAGATGGAGAACTACAAAGAGTCTCCGCCCTTATGATGGGTGATATTGAGAGAGATAATGCGTTTATTAAAACGACAATAAACACATTCAAATTGCTTTTGGAGAACATGTTGGTCAAACCTCCGTTCCTAGCGGCGTTGTGGGGTGTTAAATCTACCAGAAAAGTGTCAAAAATTACCTTAAGAATGAGTACAACGAATTTTTTTAAAACAACGAATTTTCGTAACGACTCAGTCTTAGTACAACGGATTTAAGAATCAAACGGATTTTTCAGTTTGATTTAGTACAACGGATGGTAACTACTCAGGGCTTGAGCAAGGGATTGTCCCTACGTCTGAATATTTTCGGAACTCGTCAAAAGAATATTGTTGTCGGGGCAATCCTTTACTCAAGCCCTGAGTCGTTACGAATTTTCAATAATGATTCGTTGTGTTTTTTTTAAATTCGTTGTACTCAATTTAGGGGTGAAAAATGACTAAACCTTTGGACACAGATTTAACACCCCAGCGTTGTAGTATAAATCGCTATTTCTCTTTCTTTAAAAGGCGTAAAAAAATACTCTTTCATTATATCATATTATTTCCAATTTCTAATTACTTAGCCTTAGCGTATTAGAAGTACTATTTTAAAAAAATGGTATTTCTTGGCGTGTTAAAAATACGATTTTTTAAAAAACTGAGTAATTACTCCAATTTAAAAATTTACAGCGACTCAGTTATGATAATCTTAGGTTTTTTTTCTGGCTGAAACTGTACACGTTCAGCCATAGCAGGATTGACATACACAGTTCCCGCTTCATCAACTAACATCACATATTTAATTCCCAGTTGCTGTGCAATTCGATGCCAATTTTCCAATCCGGCGACAGTTAAAGCCGTTGAAGCAGCATCGGCAAGGGCACCGTTCTGATCGATGATAGTGACAGAAGTAAAACCTTGTACCGGCATACCAGTGCGGGGATCAATAATATGTGAATAACGCTTGCCTTTATATTCACGAAAACGCTCATAGTTACCGGATGTAATAATGCTTTCCTCCCCGCGTATTGCCACAGCCGCCAAAACATCTTTGCCATTCGGGTGACGAATGCCTATTAACCAAGGATTATCTCCCTTTTTACCAGTCGCTTTAAGGTTACCGCCCGCATTAACAATGGCGTTGTGTATTCCAAGTTGGTGTAATTTGGCAATGGCTAAGTCAGCAGCATAGCCCTTAGCAAAGGCACCAAAATCTAATTGCACTGCCCGATTATGTGAAAAAACCTGATTGCCCTGTATTTCAATATCATCCATGCTAGGGGCTAACGCGACTAATTCAGTTATTTTTTCCAGCGGTGGATATTGGCGAATGTTAGATAAATCGTCATCATGAAATCCCCATAAATTGATCAATTGCCCAACGGCAGGATTAAATAAACCATCACTTCGACGATAAAAATGGGTTGCCTGTTCCAACACGGGCAATAGGGTGGATTCTGTGACCGTCCACACTTGCCCGGTAGCAATGGCTTGGTTTAAATCGGTTAAAGCACCTGGTTTCCAAGCATGAAAATTGTGGTGCATGATTTGAAAATCATTTTCGATTGTATCAATTGCCTCACTGGCTTGTTTTTCTGATACGCCCCAAATACTAATGCCTACTAGGGTGCCAAAAACATAAAATTGTTGTTGATATAGCTGTTGACTACATCCAGTGACAAGTAATCCTATTAATAGAATGATAATATAAGTACGTGTTTGCATATTTTGATTCATTATAGTTTAAGCCAAACCTGACAGGTTTTAAAAACCTGTCAGGTTTAGTTTCAGGTATTATTCAATTCTCATTTCTTAGCATATAAAGTAGCAGGGTCCTTTAAAACAGGTTCTACTGTAACCCATTGATTATCTTGAAATTGTTGAAAAAAACAATGATGCCGCCCGGTGTGACAAGCAATAGCTCCTATTTGTTCAACCATCAACAACACCACATCATTATCACAATCCAGGCGAATATCTTTAACCTGTTGTATATGCCCCGATTCTTCCCCCTTATACCAAAGTTTACCCCGTGATCGGGACCAATAAACGGCACGTTTTTGTTGAGCTGTCAATTGCAATGCCTCCCGATTCATCCAAGCCAGCATTAACACTTTGCCCGTACTCGCTTCCTGGGCAATCGCGGGAACTAAGCCTTGTTCATTCCAAGCAATTTTATCTAGCCAATTCTTCATATTAAAAATAGACATCAATTTAGGTGATTTCTTTAAAAAGAAATACTATTTCTTGAAGAAATAGTATTTCTGAACGTCTAAGAAATACCATTTTTTGAAAAAATGGTATTTCTTTTATAGCAATCTTTTGAAAAAATAGCCATGTAGGGTGGGCAACCGTTTTTTGGTGCAACGGCAAAACGTTAAAACAAAACCTCATTCAAAAATACCAGATCAGATATGACGAACATGGCTGACGAGCTACCTTTCAATAACGACCTTGCTTGCTTCAGCAAATATCCAATTTAAAGTATCAAACAATTTTTGTAGATTTTCTTCGTTTGGTGCATCTTCAGCTTGTAAATTTCTCTTATCTTTTAAAAATAATGAAGAGGCTTTAGTATATTGACCAAATTGCCATTGTTTACCGTCAGTAATAATCGTATAACAAATAGTTGCCCCTTGCGTCGATGCGGCATAAGATTCTGCCAATGCTTGCCCCCAAGCGTTATCCCAATCACGCTTTTTAGCCTCTATTACACAGAGGGGTGGAACATCTATCAAATTACCTATACCGACTTTTTTTGGACGAGCAATCAGAAAATCAGGTGTACCGGAAAGATTTATAGAGGCATCTACGTCATAGACTATATGTGACCAAACACGAAATTCCTTATAGGCTTTATCTAGTACCCTTAATATAGGTTTAATAATATCTTCACAAATGGCGTATTCAGAAACAAATGCCAGAGGATCATCTAATAACTCCTTAATTTCCTCACGCTTGTTCTCTGGTATATTAAAATGCAAAGTTTCTATGAAAAATCCTTCTTTTATTGTCAAATTGAATTTTTCAGCGACATCTGCATCTGTTTTAAAACTTCCAAATCCCATACAATATCTGCTCCTATATATTTATTCGGCTTATAACCAATAAATAGATTCCGAAATGGTTTTCATTGTACAACAATTCGTTACGAATAATCTCCAAAAAAATAGATATTCAGAAAAGAAATCGCGTTTCACAAGGAAGGCAGACATGCAGGTCTGCCCTGACAAAAGATTATGCCTCAATGTAGGGGCGAACCTGTGTGTTCGCCCTACCTGGCTACCTGGCTAAAAGTTCGTAGGGTGGGCAAATGTTTTTTGCCCACCATCGTAGGCATGATATATGATAAATATTGTGGTATTTTAACATTTTGGTGGGCAACAAAAAGACGTTGCCCACCCTACCCGGCTACGCTCGCTAATTCATTTTTCTAATTGACTGCAAATCCAGTAAATTGTCTGTTATAGGGAGCGCGGTAACCCAAAACAATATTTTGTTTTGGAACACCCATTTCAACTAATTCATCAGCAATACTATCCTCTGTGCCATCATGCTGTATCCAAATTTTGCCATTTTTAATATCAAGCTGTAACACACAACCACGAATACGCTTTTGCCCATGCCAGCCAACACTACCTAGTTGATAATGATCATGTTCATGATCAAAAATTATTTGTATTTCAACATCGCCATAAGAGGGTTTATATTGCCCGTATTTTTGTATCAATTGTTCGATGTAAACACGGTATTTTTCTAGGTTTTCCATTTGACAATCACCTCTGCTTCAGAGTTGTAAACCAAAAACTTGACTTGATAACTTTCCAAAATACTTTGAGTAAAAAGCAGTTTAAAATAAGCTTCATAAGTATCTTCCGGAACGGCAAGATACAATATACGTGAGGGATCGGTTTCTGTCAAAACATGACGGTAATTGATAAATTGTCCCATTGCAAGGTGAAACTCATAGACAAACGATTTTTTTGCAAATGTTTTGATTTCCACCGCAATTTGTTGTCCATTTCTTTTAGCCGCAAGCATTTTTTCGGCACCGAGATCAACGTATAAATCAACGCCCCCAAATTGAAGAACTAATGGATCGTTAGTAATAATCCATCCATCTTTAATGAGGGCTTTTTTAACGGCTTCATGATAAATGTCTTTTGTTGGCATTGCTTATCAATTTCTAAAAATGTTTGTGATACTCAGCGCGCTAATAAACTTAACTTTTTTATAGTTTATCAGATAAATAATTACGCACGTCAAACCTGTTAGGTATTCTAGACCTGATAAGTTTTTGGAAGTTATTTACCTGAACATCTATAGAAGTAGGGTGGACAACGCGTTTTGGTTGCCTACCATTACAAAAGCTAAAGCGTTGAATTCTAAGAGTTTCATAATTACTCAGACCACTCAAAATGACACGGAATTTGAGTTTCCTGATGGACACTAGGTATGAAGCCAAAATCAGCACCAGAGTCCACTAACATTTCAAGTGATTTTGAAATGTTAGCTTTGAGTATAACACGATGTTTAGGTTGCCATTTATCTGGATAACTATAATGACTAATGACTCGTACCAGTTGAAAGGTGAGTTTTGTTATAAACGTTATACTTGCCAGAAGGTTTACGCATCGGTAACCGCTTTACCTCTGTCAAGGTGGCAGCGTCATAGATGACCAGGGCACCGTCCATATCCCAAATACTGAGCAGGGCATATTTTCCATTTCGATCAAATTCAACGTGAGCAGCAGTTTTACCTGGGGCGGGGCGCAAGGTTTTGATAATCTCAAGGGTGCGTTTGTCAATGACATGCACTGCTTCCTTGTTTGGTCCAAAAAATACATCTACCCAGGCATAAGGGGTATTTTCGTGGCTACGCATGAAAAACCCGGGTCCTAATGTTTCAATACGCTTGATGGTTTTCCAGTTTTGCATATTTATGACACTTACCACGCCTTCTTTGAGATTGGGGGTTGCTAATACCGGCGTGCCTTGATAATCCCAAGTAATACCAGAACCAAGATGGGGCATACCCGATAAGTCTAAATCAGCAATTTTACGTCCAACAATGAGATTGACCACTTGCCCTTTGGCACCATCTCGTGCTGCGCCTATAAGATGCAAATAATGTTCATCAAAGAAAAAGTCATCTAAAAAATTATCCAGCTTGATGCGTCGAATGGGAAATTCGCGTTTGTCGATAAGGGAATTTTCTCCTGAGTCTTGGCGGTAATCGTGCATTGGACCAATATAAACCGGTAAAGTGTCGGCTTTTTTATTATACGGTATTTCCCATACTTCTTTTATGTCTTTTAGGGCAGCGATGAAACTGTGCCGAGGCGGTGCTGTATAAACGGCACTAACACGCGAAGTTTTACCCGTGTTATCATTTACGTCAATAACTTGAATGGGAGAAAGATCACGAGCGTCAAGTACAACTAAAGTATGGGGTAAATAATTTGCCACCATCACATAGCGATTATCCCCAGAAACGGCAAGGTTACGAGTGTTAATACCAGCCCGAATTTCTGCTACTATTTTCAGGTTGTACATATCGAATTTGCTAATCCAACCATCGCGGGAAGCCAGATAGACAAAACGCCCGTCGGAAGAATATTTGGGACCACCGTGTAATGCAAAAC
>Ga0233403_10001136_pt1 | contig 12493 bp, 10 predicted proteins | sample Na_oxic_1_MG_FD_179866 | JGI IMG/M metagenome (GOLD analysis project Ga0233403, IMG submission 179866) | Seawater microbial communities from Saanich Inlet, British Columbia, Canada - Na_oxic_1_MG | ecosystem: Environmental > Aquatic > Marine > Inlet | place: Canada: British Columbia | collected...
TCGGATTTCTTGGCTCAAAGGGTGGTACGGAAACTTCTGCTATCCTGCACTAGTGTGTATATTATTTTCCACGCTCTTTCTAACTACAGCAGTTAGTGACAGGATTAGCTTGACACCTCGACACATTCACTAACCAATCCTTTATTGTATACAATCGCTTTCTGTTTTGAACCGGGAATAGCGGGAAAACCGAAATGCGTCCAATTTGTAATTACTCAGCCTTGAGCCTTGAAATAAATCTCAAAGCTAAAAAGCCAAAGCCGGCTAAAGCCAGCTAAACTACTCAGGCGGCGAAAGCAGACTTTAGCTTTAAGCTTTGAAATTTATTTCAAGGCTTAGATTTTCAAATTTTTTGCCGCCGCAATTTTTTGCCGCAGCTCTGCTGAATCAACGCCAAGATAATATCAAGTTTTCTTAGCACCAATCGTATTTTGAATGTACCAATAGGTTTTTTCTTGACGTTTTTTGGTGACGAATGAGATACCATGTCCAGTTGGTGCGGCTCGCCAACATTGCTGAAGTAATTCAGAATAGAGCAAATTGACACTTTCTGGTAATCGTTCTATTTTCAATTATTTAAATCCTTACTTGAATCTGTGTGTACGCAGTTTATTGGGAGACTGCGTATAACTACAAGGATTGTATATAATAAAGGATTGGTTCGGGAGTACAACGAATTTATGAAAACAACGAATTCCGCAATATATTTAGTACAACGAATTAAGAAATGATCGAATTAAATAATCAAATTAAATTCTGGGTAAATTGTTGTTATTTAAGGGGTTAAATTCGGTAAGAAAGATATTGGGTAACTACTCAGTTCGTGTCTCATTTAGTTAAGGCGGTTCAGGGGAGTAACCGGATTGGTGCGAGACTGTAGCTCACCTTATCGAACAAAGGCAACCCCTTACCGGCTCATAACTCAAGACACATCACACACCAATCCGGTTACTCCCCAGAACCGTTGTACTAAATGCCCCGGATATTACCTGAGTAGTTACCATATTGGTTTAAATTCGTTTCTTAATTCGTTTATTTCTTAATTCGTTGTACTAAACTTTTGGCGAAGGTATTATTACTAATCCCTTATTATATACAATCCCTGTAGTTTCAAATGAATAGCAAAGCCCTTTACTTGCGTCTATTGCGCTATGTTGCACCCTATTGGCGTATATTTGCCTTAGCGATTTTGGCAATAATCATTATGGCAATCACGGATCCAATTTTAGCGGCTTTGATTCAACCGTTGCTGGATGGTGGCTTTGTGGAAAAAGACCCCACGACAATCAAGTTAATTCCGGTTTTTTTGATAATATTGATTTTAGTCAAGGGGTTAGCAATGTTGGCTAGTAGTGTGGGGATGACTTGGGTAGCGTCGCGGTTAGTGATGGATTTACGGGCGGCGATGTTTAGGAAAATATTAACGTTGCCAACGAGTGAGTTTGATAAGACATCCAGTGGGGTATTGTTATCTAAAGTCACTTATGATGTGAGTCGGGTTATGGCTGCTGCTACCGACGCTTTAGTAATTTTAGTACGCGATAGTCTAGCAGTGCTTGGCTTGCTGGCGTGGATGTTTTATCTCAATTGGATGTTATCTTCAATTGTCTTCGTCATTGTGCCGTTGATTATTGGGGTTGTGAGAATCGTGAGTCTTAAATTGCGTGGCATGAATACTTCGATGCAAGATGCAATGGGAGATATAACGCGAGTGCTTGAAGAAGCGATTGGAGGTCAAAAATTGGTTAAAGTATTTGGGGGGCATAGTTATGAACAAAACCGTTTTCAAGTTGCCTCTAATCAGGTACGACGCTTAGAGGTAAAAACCCAAATGACTTCTGGGCTCAGTGTATTCATCGTCCAAATACTTACAGCCTCAGCTTTGGGAGTAATTATATATATTGCTGCCCTACAATCAGCCGCTGATAATATTACGGTGGGTGGATTTGTATCACTATTTACGGCGATGGGTATGTTGTTTGCGCCCATCAAACGATTAACTAAGGTGAACGATCAATTGCAACAAGGTTTGGCAGCCGCGCAAAGTGTTTTTGCATTGATAGATCAAATTTCAGAGAAAGATGTTATAAACGTTTCGGACGGGGTTGCAAACCCCGGGAAGCCAAAATTCCCTGTCCAGCCAAAATTTTCAAACGTTTCGGACGGGGTTGCAAACCCCGTCCAGCAAAATAATAACGTTTCGGACGGGGTTGCAAACCCCGGGAAGCTTTATCGTAAAAAAGTTTCGGACGGGGTTGCAAACCCCGGGAAGCCAAAATTCCCAAATCGGTTTGCGGGCAAATTAACTTTTCAGCATCTTCACTTTGCCTACGAGGGACAAACCACCCCGGCTTTACAAGATATTTCTCTTATCATCCAGCCCGGTGAAACCATTGCGTTTGTAGGCGCGTCGGGGAGTGGTAAAAGTACTTTGGCTAATTTAATTGCACGTTTTTACACTTTCACCAATGGACATTTATTAGTTGATGACATAGATATTAATGAGTTACCCTTGGAAATTCTCCGCACTAATCTTGCCCTCGTTAGTCAAGAAGTGGTGTTATTTAATGACACCGTTGCAGCAAATATTGCTTATGGAGCAATGGCAAATGCGCCGCGTACCCAAATTATTGCGGCGGCTAAATCTGCTTATGCCATGGAATTTATTGAGCAAATGCCAGCCGGTTTAGAGACGATTATTGGGGAAAGAGGGGTTAAATTATCCGGAGGGCAGCGGCAACGCCTTGCCATAGCGCGGGCTCTATTAAAAAATGCACCCATTCTTATTTTCGATGAAGCCACCTCCGCACTTGACACCCAATCGGAATACCAAGTACAACAATCCTTTGATAAACTCAAACAAGGACGTACAACGCTTATCATTGCTCACCGTCTTTCTACCATTGCCAAAGCGGATCGAATTGTTGTCATGGCGAAAGGCCGGATTGTGGAAATTGGTAAACATGCACAACTGATTGAAAGACAAGGGGTTTATGCGAAATTATATCGGCAATGACTACACTGATATAAATTTTTTCTCGTTCCCTTAGCAAAGGCGTCACTGCCATTAACTTAAGGATTTATAGCTTTATTTTCAATAAGATAACTGGTAGGTTGGGTTAGATTTTTTTACGCAGTAAAAAAACGTAACCCAACAGAGCGTGAGAAATGTTGGGTTACGTTATCTCGCTGCGCTCAATAAGCTAACCCAACCTACGATATAAAGCTTGGTTTTTAATTTATTTATTCCTTAAGTTAATGGCATTGACGCGCCGGCGTGGGAATGCTTTGGCTTTTCTCGTTTCTCGTTCCCACGCGCCGGTGTCAATGCCATATCGTAACGCTAGGGCGAACACATAGGTTCGCCCCTACAGCCCAAAAATACGTGGGGTTTGTAGGGACACACCGCGAATGCCCGAGACGAAACGGGTTCCCACGCCGGCGCGTGGGAACCAGAAATAAGCTCTTGGTGGGTTTCGCTGTCGCTCTACCCACCCTACAAAAAAATATTCAAATCTTAAATAGTTCCTAAATCTATAGATGTTTATAGGCATGGAGCTAACAGTGGGTTACGTAAGTAGCAGAAGTTAGATCGGCCATCACACCGATAGATGTTATTCCAGTCGGTCGCTCTGTGGTCTAGTATTAAGGGTAGCGGAAACGTGAAGTGTGCTAGACGTAAAAAACCTTTTTAACGACCATAAGGAGTACTTAACTCTCACTAACCGGAGATCCTAAAGATATTATGTTAGTCTATGTTATTAATAACAATGGTAACCCATTAATGCCTTGCAAACCAGCAAAGGCGAGGAAACTTTTGCGCGAGAAAAAAGCCAAAATCGTCTTGAGATGTCCCTTCAGCATTCAATTGCAATGGGACTGTGAAGAAAATGTGCAACCTGTTACCTTGGGTATCGATAAAGGAAGTCATCACACTGGTTTATGCAATGTAGGTAATGGGAAAATTTTACTGTCTGGCATTATTAATCATCGCACCGATATTAAAGATAAAATGATAGCCAGACGTGGTAATCGTCGTCAAAGACGATCCCGTCTCTGGTATCGTCCCAAACGATTTTTAAATCGTGCTTCTAGTAATCGCAGCGGACGCCTGCCGCCTTCTATTTTCGCTAATGCCAATGAGGTGGTAAGGGTTGTGGATAAAATTCCTTTACCCATCAGTCGAATCGTGGCTGAAGATGTGCAAGTTGATATTGCTCGTCTTAACAAACCGAATTTGACGGGTACTGAGTATCAACAATCAAATCGTTTAGATGAAAATCTTAGAATAGCCACATTGATGCGGGACAAATATCAATGTGTCTCTTGTGGCAAAAAAAATGTTCAACTTCAAGCACATCATATAGTGCATCAATGTCAAGGTGGTAAAGAGACGATCAAGAACTTGATAACACTTTGTCAACAATGTCATAAAAAAGTACATTCTGGTCAAATCACCCTTGATGTCGATGGTGTAAGTGGTTTGAAAGACCAGATAGCCCAAAGAACAATGCAAGGTAAATCGTTGATTTACAAAAGTTTAGAAACCGTTGCACCGGTTTTCAAAGTGTTTGGTTACCAAACCGCGTCGTTCAGAAAATCTTTAGATTTACCTAAAGATCATGATGTTGATGCACTTTGTGTGGCAACCTTAGATAGGCGAACAGTAGTACCCTATCATCGTGATAATTTTTATACGATTAAGTTTAGACCCCGACAAACCAGACGACGTTACCATGATCTTCCACAAAAAGGTAAGGGACGTGTGCCATATCAGGTTAACGCCGAATTAGACGGATTCCGTAAAGGCTCACTTGTGCGTGTCAAAGAAAAATGGACTAAACAAATCAATTCTATTTATAGTAATGGTCGATTAGCTTTTGCGCGTGTTAAAGGCGAACCCGGTAGTGCAAAACCGGATGATTGCCAATTACTACTGAGAGGCCAAACGGTTGTTTGGAATTATTCAGTCTAATATTCATCTATATTTATCTATAATATTCTATAAAATTAGTAAATGTATTTAATACTTAAAATGTATAACGGTGAGAGATTTATTTCCAGGCAACAAGGTTTTACCTTACTTGAAGCCATCGTGGCATTAGTCTTAATTGCTACTACTGGGATAGCTTTATTTGATTGGATAAATGCTAATCTCAATAGCCTCCGCCATATTCAACAGAGCCAACAACGCCACGAGGCGACACGTAATGCTTTAGCCTTTATTGAGACGGTTAACCCGCAAGAAAAACCTCAAGGTGAGCAAACTATTGGCATTTATAAATTCAAGTGGGAGGCGCAAACATTGAAAACACCAAAGGGTGGTAAAAATATATCAGGAGGTATGAGCATATTTGAGGTAGGTTTATACGAAACTGAGGTGACGGTTATGGTAAAAGATACTTTATTAACACGCTTTACTTTGCGCCAAGTTGGTTATAAACAAGTATATAAGTTTGACGATTTTTGAAGAGAATGGTGAATGGTGAATGGTGAATGGTGAATTTAAAATCTTCTAAGTTGAAAAATAAATGGTTGCGCCTACGGGGTTTTACTTTATTAGAGATGCTAGTCGTTTTGGTGCTGGTGGCTTTTGTTAGTACCTTGATTTTGCAAGGTTTTTCATTTATTTTTCAGTTACGCTCACGCTTTTTGGTCCAACTTGATGATTTGCAACAAGGTGCCATTCAGGAACATTGGTTTCGGAGTAGCACGGCAGCAATTATGACGGATTATAAAGGTGGAGAGCATATTTTTAAGGGGGAGGAACGCGAGTTTAGCGGTTTAACATTGGTGGCGTTAGATGCGCTGATGGGGGTGCCGACGGCTTTTGCTTGGCAACTTAAATACGCTGGGGGAAGTATGGTATTGCGTTACCAAAATAGTAAGGGGGAATATTGGGAAGTTGCGCGGTGGTTGGGTGAAGAAGGTTATTTTCGTTATATGACTAGGGATGGTGAATGGCATAATCAATGGCCTCCGAATTTTGGGACTGCCCCACCACAAATACCTCGTGCTATCTTATTTTCAGGACAGCGACGGCAAACTCCGATTACTTGGATCGTTAAATTGGCAGAGTATGATACTACAAGACGTGATTATCGTTTGGATTATTAAAATGAAAAAACGAAAATATAAATATAATTTGCAATTTACAAAAACGTTTCGGACGGGGTTGCAAACCCCGTCCAGCAAAGGAATTTTAAGAGGGCAACCATAAAGGATTGCCCCTACAATATTCAATAATATGTAGGGGCAATCTGTAGGGGCAATCCCTTGTGGTTGCCCTGAGTAGTCACAATGAAAAAACTAAAACATAAATATAGTTCACCATTCACCATTCACCATTCACCATTCACCATTCACCAAAAAGCTTTTGTCTTGGTAACAACGTTATGGATGTTAGCGATACTCACTATCGCCGCTAGTTTTTTCGCTTTGTGGACGCAACATGCTCTTAGTCTTGCCCAAACGATGCAAGATGATTTGCAAGGGGAAATTGATATGCACAGTACGCAAGCGACTGTCATTTATCTACTGACTACTCAATATTTTACCATCGCCGGGGTGGTTCTCCCTCAGGAAGATGATAAAAAACCCAAGGTAAAAAATGAGGATAGTATTTTGGCTGTTGGCGGGGAAATGGCAATAGATGATCGTCCTTATTTTGGTTATGGCAAAGCTTTGTTTGCGTTACAAGATGAGGCGGGGCTTTTAAGTATTAATTTCGCGGATGAATCAATTCTTAATCGTTTACTTGGTTTGTTGGGAGTTGAGGAAGAATTACGTCCTCCCTTAATTGCTAAATACCACGACTATATTGATTTAGATGAGTTACACCGCTTAAATGGAGCTGAGGCTGCTCACTATGAAAAGCGTGATTTGCTACCACCAACTAATCATTATTTAAAAAGTCCTTTGGAAAGCTATCGTATTCTTGATTGGGCGGAGCAAACTAGTTTGTGGGAAAATGATCAATTGGGACAATTGACAAATACCGTATTGGGAGTGTTGCCTAATTTGAATACCGCACCTTCATTGGTGTTACAAGCTGTTTTTAACATGGATGCCGAAAATGCAGAACGCCTAGTTAAAATACGCCAAAGTATGCCATTTTATGCGTTGAAAACCGTCAATCAAGTTGGTAATGTGAACATTGCATTTGATGAATTTGACATAAATTTTTTTTCCTCCTTTTACTTACGCTTGACACTTTGGTATGAAGGGGCACAGCGTATGCGTCAAGTTCATCTTAAATTAACCAATCGGGCGGATGGTTTGAAGCCTTGGCAAATTGAGTATAGTTTAGAACTCAACTTATTACCCACATATAAAGAAGCTTTTCCTACTTATGTCCAAACGGCTCTTCTCAAACCGACGTTACCTGCACAAACGCAATGAACTTATCACACCACCCGCGAGTAGAAAAGGGCGCCGGGAATGGATAATTTCAAGAGGGTTATGTTATTACCGTTTATTTTCTTTGCATGATATTCCGGCAGCGCGGCGGGAAACTGTTTTGCAATTACAAATTAAGCAATGGAGCCCTTTTCGTGAATATGGTAGTTATTGTGTTTGGCAAGGGGGACAAGTACAGGTATGGATTTGGGATAAACCACAACAACAGGATATGCTCACGGATGTTGGTATAAAACAAGCTGCGGTTATGCCAGAAACAGTGTTATATACCCGCCAAACCACAGATACAGTATTATTAGTTCAGTGCTTAGAAGGGGTTGAAGGACAAATTTGGAAAAATGGTTTGTTGGTAGGCAGTCGCTGGTGGGCACAAGTGCCGGAGTCAAGAGAGTGGATAAATTTTCAACGAATGCATAGTTTGCCAGCGAATGACAACATTCCGCCGGCTCTTGAAGAGCCTTTGTTGGAACGCCCGTGGCGACAAAAGAAGAAATATGTTAGTCACTTGAATTTATTCCAAGAGCCGCTGTTAGTTATATTGGGTGTTGCGGTTTTTACGATATTATTATCTTGGCAAATAACGCATATTTGGGTATGGCAACAAGCATTGGGGCAAGTGCAAACTCAAGTTGATGAACTCCAAGATGGTATTACGCCCATTTTAACGGCTCGAACTCAAGCTCTTGAAAATAAAAAACAATTTGAACATTTACTGGCATTTAATCCTTATCCTTCCCAATTGGAAATTTTAACCCTCGTTACCGAGAAATTGCCACCACGTAAGGAGGCAAAGTTGCTGGAATGGTTTTATCAAATGGGGGAATTGCGTTTTACCATTGAGGTTAAAAAAATTGATCCGGCTTTTTATATCAAAGCTTTTCAAGCGCAATCTTTGTTTACGGAGGTTAAGGCAAAAACGGGAAAAGGAAAAAAGTCTAATCGAATTACTATAAGTATGAAATTTTCTAAACATGATTAAATTAACTACAAGGATTGCATATAAGCAAGGATAAACCCATAAATAACTACAAGGATTGCATATAAACAAAGATAAACCCATTGATAATAATCCGGTTTATCCTTTAATCCGTTTAATCTTGTTCAAAAACTGTGCGTTTAGGAGGAACTTTATGAATTTACAAACCTTAGCAAAAACCAGTTCACCACTTGAAAGTATTATAGGGTTGGATAGCATCAGATATGTTTACCAAAATTGGGTTTGATTGGTTCTTTGAAAAACTATAATTATTCTGGTAAATTTTTTCCTATAAATCCTTTCTTATATACAATCCTTGTAGTTATTGTAATGTTACCCAACAATCCGGGAATGCACCCATAACAAAAAATGCCCCCATTCATATCTTCACTTATTACAGAGCTTCGTCGCAATACCCGTTTACGTGTGGGAGTATGGGCAATAGTCGCTATTATTTTAACTTACACAGTTATGGTAGTTAATGATTACCATAAGCAATTACAAGCAGACTATGATAAGGCTCTGGCACATTTAAATCAGTTACAATCTATCGCTAAACAAACCCAATGGGCAGAGCGAGCCAGTAGAGCCCAAGAATTGCGTACCCAATTAGCCGCTCGTTTGTGGCAAGCTGATACGAAAGGATTAGCCCAAGCAATATTTCAGACATGGCTCCAAGAAGAAATTTTCTTTGCCAGAATTGAAAAGCCCCAGTTGCATGTTGAAGAGGCAGTGGATGTAGCTAAATATCCCCAGTTTTGGCAAGTGACTGCTAAACTAAAAGGAGCTTTTGTTCCTAAACGCCTCATTTCTTTGTTATCAGCAATTGCGAAACATCCTCAGCTTGTCGTTACGGAACGTTTGAATATTCGCCATCACCGAAAAAAACCCACTTTTATCTTTATTGTGAGTGCTTATTTTCAGGCTCCCGGTGCGAAATAGTTTTATCCTTATTTACATACTGAATAGTGATTTGGCAGTTTTTTTCAGCCGATTTTAAGGCGAAAACTAAAAATCCGATTTTTCAAAAATCGGATTTCTTATCAAGAAGAAATAAATGAAATAATTTTGCAAAATGATTAAGCGCACTATAATTGTGTCAGTTTTACTGGCGGTGTTGACTAGTTTGGCAGCATTGTGGCAAATTCAAATACCCACAATTGGACATTCCATTAACCAAACAGAAGATAATTGGACATTACCAACCCTCTCTCAAGCTACGCAACTCCAAAAAACTTATGTTAAATTACGCAAACTCAAACCGTGGGGTTCCGAAAAAAAAAGTACCTCCCGAAAAAGAAATACTAAAACTAAAAAGCAACCCCCTAAAAAACCACGCCCGGATTGGAGATTTGCCGGTGTTGTCCAACGAGGGCAGCAACGCTATATACTAATACTTGATAAAAATAATAAAGCCACCCAATATCATATCAAGAGCAAATTGCCAAATGGGGCTCATTTAGTTCGTATCCATAACGATTTTATTGAAGTATTACAGGATGGTAAACTTAAAAGTATACCCTTATACCCTAAATAATTGTGAATTGTGAATTGTGAATTGTGAATTGCTAATGACTCATTGTAGGGTGGGTAGGAGTGAAACGGAAACCCACCATCATAATAAAAATATTTCTGCTGGAGCCGGTTTGCAACCGGCTCCGCGACATTTTGGCTTAAAAACTTATACCACATAGTAATCATAAAACTACAAGGATTGTTTATAAGAAAGGATTGGATCGTGATAAGGCTTGGGTTTAAATCCCTTATTATAAATAAGCAATCCTTGTAGTTGCCTGTAAATCCTTTCTTATAAGCAATCTTTGTAGTTGCAAATAAAAGTGTACAACATAACAAAATTAATCCTTATTGTATCTCTAGTGGGCTGTACCCAAATACAAATACAAAAAGAAGAAGAGCCTATCCCCCGTCTATTAGAACCCCTGCGTCCTCCCATGCAATCGGTTTTGACTCCCACGTCACCACCAGCTTTTGCCCAACAACAAACCGCTGCTGAGTCGCAACCACGCACTAAGTTTTATTCGGTGCCAAAAATTCCGGCTCTTAAATCAATTGCTAAACCTAGCGATGATAAATTTGTGCCACGTTTTACGGTTAGCGCACCCATCCGAGTCAATGTCGAAGGATTGCCTTTACCAGCTTTTATCAATGAAGTTTTTGGAAATTTGCTCGGTTTGTCCTTTGAAATTGATGCCGCGTTACAGCAAAAAAAAGAATTGGTAACCCTGCGAGTGGCTCAGCCCCAAACACCGCCTCAGTTATATCGGCTCGCTCGGCAAGTGTTAACTAATTATGGGGTGGCAATGCAAACCCAAGGTAAGTTATATCGATTTGTGCCCACTGTCTATGGGGAAGATGCGCCCCCATTACTCATAACTGGGGCAACTTTGCCAGAAGTGCCACCCTCACATCGGTCCATTATCCAATTTATTCCCCTCAAAGTTGTGAATAACACCAAAGTCAGAAATTGGGTCAAGCAGGTTTTTAAGGGCCATAAGTTAGAGGTATTAGAAGATGTAAGTCGTAATGCTATTGTTCTTATTGGTAAACCGCAATTAGTTAAACAAGCTACCGAAGCGGTGCAGGTTTTAGACCAACCTTTGATGCGGGGGCGGCATAGTTTGCGAATTGAACCGGCTTTTTTACCCGTCAATCTCTTGACCGATAAAATAATACAGGTACTTCAAAGTCAAGGTTATGATGTGAATAAAAATCCGCGCTCTAGCAGTGGGATTATTTTATTGCCTATTGCTGAATCAAATTCTATTCTGGTTTTTGCTATTGATGCCAATGTACTTGCTCATGTACAACAGTGGGCTAAAGAGTTAGACCATCTCCAAGAAAAACCTAGTGCGGAAAAGCAACGTTTGTTTTTTTTCCCAGTCAAAAATACAACGGCTAATACAATTGTTGGGGTGGTTAGTCCACTACTTAGCCACATTAGCTCTGATGCCCCGAAATCAGTACCAAGAGGCGGACGCGGTATCATTAAAAATCATCCTAAGCTCATGGTAGATACTCCACGTAATGCCATAATTTTTGTGGGTAATACGGCGGAGTGGGTGCGTTTATTACCTTTGTTGCGCGAGATGGATAAACCAGTCAAGCAAGTCTTGATTGAAGCCACCCTTGCTGAAATTACTCTCAATGATAAAGATGAGCAAGGTATAGAATGGGTAATGAATAATGCCAACCTTGGTGGTTTGGGGGGGAGATTGGGTACACTTGGTACACTTGGGGTGGGGGGTAGTGGTCTGACTTATACCTTGGGTAGTGCGGATAATGCCCGAACGATACTTAATCTATTTACCAGTAATGGCCGAGCCACCATTTTATCCACGCCCCGGTTACTGGTACGCAGTGGTAGCCAAGCTTCTATTGATATAGGCACAGAAATTCCGACTTTAACCAGTACCACTAGCGGTTTGCAACGGGATAGTAGTGTTATCCAGCAGATTCAATATCGTAGTACCGGCACATCGCTGACGATAAAACCTATAGTCTATGCCGGGCGGCGAGTTGATTTAGATATTTCTCAACAAGTTAGTGAATCCCAGCCCAATCAAACTAGCAATATCGATTCACCGGTTATCTTTAATCGCCAAATAAAAACCCACTTAAATCTCAGCGATGGCAATTCCGTTTTATTAGGTGGATTTATTTCTAATAATCGTTCCAAGGGGCAAAGTGGGGTGCCGATATTAAAAGACCTCCCGTTAATCGGTCAATTATTTCGCGTCGATAAAACTGAAGGGGCACGTACTGAATTGGTTATTATGATAATTGTTTATGTGATTGATGATGACACCGAAGCCAAAGCCATAACCGAAGCCGTCAAGCGTCAATTAGAATGGCTATCGCCGGTTACTGGGAAATGAAAAAACATTACTGAAAATCGCCGGTTATATGTAGGGGCAATCCTTTATGGTTGCCCTTAACTGCTAATCCCTTATAAAATACAATCCTTGTAGTTAGGTGGTACCGTTCGTCGGCTAGAATGAGCCGCTCATCCTCAAATCTTACCTTCGTTAAGAATTTGTGACTAGGCTTCTCAGTATGAAGCGGTTGTAAAAATGTGGA
>Ga0233403_10001137_pt1 | contig 12490 bp, 9 predicted proteins | sample Na_oxic_1_MG_FD_179866 | JGI IMG/M metagenome (GOLD analysis project Ga0233403, IMG submission 179866) | Seawater microbial communities from Saanich Inlet, British Columbia, Canada - Na_oxic_1_MG | ecosystem: Environmental > Aquatic > Marine > Inlet | place: Canada: British Columbia | collected...
GAACATTGAGTAATAAGAGAATTGTCATAACAGATAATAGCCGAACTGTTACCGGCTCAAGGAATTAACGTTGACGAACTTGACATTTGAATTTGCAATCGTCACAATGGCAACTCGCAATTTATAAATAATTGCAAGCAGAATATTTTACCATAAACTGATTTGTAGGAACTTGGCATGGAATTAGCTTTGCACAAAACTCGACTTAAACATTCTCGGAATGTGTTGGAGTGCAAGGTTGTCGCCTTATATGCAATATGTACACCAAAGATAATGAAATTGTTTAAGTTATTAAAAATAGCATTGCGTAAATAACAGCGGTATTAAGATTTGCGTAATATCTTAACTATGATTGGTAATACAATTTTAATTACTTAAAGAAATAAATGTCACAAAAATTATCTTCAGCTATTGCGCTAATATTTGCATTTTTATTGAATTTGCAAAAGTTTTTCAAAAAAATTTTCAAAAAGTTTTTCGATTGGCTTATTTGTGTGCCCAGTCACATATTTAAGAAATGCCAAAACACTCCTAAATTATGCCAGCTAGTAATTAATATAGCTATCGGCTTGAGCGTTTTGGGTATCCTAACGTTTTTTCAAGCGGAGCCGTGGCTTAGGGATGCAGAAGATGCGAGTTTGGATTTTGCGATGCAATTTCATCAGGATAGCATTCCCCCGGCAAAGGAAAAAAATATTCCGCCTTTTGTATTTTTGGATATTGATGATCAGACGTATAAACTTTGGGGTGAGCCTTTATTTGCACCGAGGAACAAAGTAAAACAACTTATTGAAGTTGCCGTAAAGGGTGGAGCGCGTTTGGTGATAGTGGATGTTGATTTAAGTAAAAAAACGCCGATTGATGGATTGCAACTCGACGGACAACAACATCAGTATGATCAAGATTTATATGATTATATAGGGGGCTACAAAACTAATTGCCAAGAAAAAACATGTCCACCAATTATTTTGGAGCGGGCATTTCGCCCTTTGCCTGAGTCGTCAGTTGATGGGGAAAAAACCACACGCGAACCACGCATCGGTTTTTTGGAAGATGCAGTGTCAAAATCTACACCTTATATACAATGGGCATCGCCGCTATTTCAGAAGTCTTCTTCTGATGGTGCGGTTAGGCGGTGGGGGTTATGGCAGTATCTTTGTGTAACCGAAAAAAAGGAAAAAAAGTCCGGTATTATTCCATCGACTCAATTGTTAGCGGCTGCCATGATTCATCATGATACGCCCCAACAGGCATCGGATAAAATCAATGCGGAATTGGCGCGGTTTAAACAGAAAGTTTGTGGTGATGAGCCTCTCGCAAAACCGACATTGTCGAAACCGATTAAATTTGCAGAAGGGTTGGAAATCACTGAGGGAATGTATGGCATTAGCCAACGGATTGTGTATAATATGCCTTGGATTCCCCCGCAAAGCATATCCGAAAAGTGGATGCTGCGATATTCTCTGCGAGATTATGATAAAGAGACTCAAAAAAGTAGGGTTATTTTAACCGTTTTTTCGGCTCAACCTTATTTGGATTCACCGGAAGCGGGCACTTTTAAGGATAAGATTGTTGTCATTGGCAGTAGTTATAGTGATGGGGGTGAACTACATTCAACGCCGTTAGGTACGATGCCGGGTGGGTTAGTTATTATTAATGCTATTCACTCTCTTCTACAATATGGGGCAATGAAGCCTTCCTTAGTTTGGTATAAAGGGTTGGCAATATTATTTATTATTGTAGTAAGTATTTTAGTGACATTTTTTAATCCATCATTTTGGGTTATATTGTTTAGTGGAATAGGTATTATTTTATTGGCACTAATCAGTAGTTTTCTGTTTGTTGAAGGTGTTTGGATAAATTTTGCACTGCCGTTATTAGCAATACTCATTCCCCAAATCGTTATACGTTTTAACGAGATAGCAAAAGATGTAGAGTCGCGGCAACAAAAATCGACAAAATTGGAAAGGAAAATAAAAAGGAAAGTTGAAAAATCAATCGAAGAGTCGTTAGCCAAGCAAATAAGACCGTTGTTGGCCCAACTTGATTTAGACAAATTAGTAAGGGATGTAATAAAACAGTCGATAGAACCATCTGAGAAAAATGGGGGTGATTCAGAAACAGGCCCTAAAAAAAGTGAATCGCTACAGTGGTTAAAACGACAGGGACATAAATTGTATCAATGGATAAAAACTCTGTTTTCCCATTTGTTGTCTTCTCCTAAAAGTTTAATAATAAATCTATTATTAGGATTAGGCGTTGCTTTGTTGTTGTTGTCTTTTAGTGATTCTCCTTGGCTCATGGATACGGAAGATGCCAGCATGGATTGGTTTATGCGACTTAATCAAAATATTATTCCGTCTATTCAGAACAATAATATTCCACCAGTGGTGATGTTGGACATTGATGACAAGACTTATTATAATTGGGGCGAGCCATTGTTTACCCCACGAGAGCAATTAAAAAATCTGATTGCAGCGGCTGTAGAGGCTAAAGCACGTTTGGTAATTGTTGACCTTGAGGTAAGTCAAAAAACCCCGGTTGAAGGTTCACAACTACATCCTAGTGATCAAGCTCTAAAAGATTATCTGGCAAACTATATCGTTGAATGCAAAGGAAAAATAGATAATTGCCCAACAATTATCCTTAAACGCACTTTTAGTAGCGAACCTAGCCCGATACCAATATTGCTGACTAGCTTTTTAGATGATATAGTGACAACACAAGCCGCGCCTTATGTACAGTGGGCATCTGCACAGTTTTATCCAGCTAAAAATCAAGTGGTTAGGCGGTGGAAATTGTGGCAACCCGTTTGTACAAGTAATAAACAGCCGCTGGTTATTCCATCCATTGAATTATTAGTAATGAGTTTGGTTAAAGAAGACTGTATCACTCAGGATGTACAAAACGCTTTGCAATCATTTAAGCCTAAAAACTGTGATAACAATAACGCCACGTCATCACATGAAATCTTTAAACTTTGTGACTTGCCTATTAATACAAAAGATAGATGGAGTATTAATCAACGTATCATGTACCCTATGTCTTGGTTAGATTCGGTGACTGATGAAGTTGATATGCCAGTGCTAACAATTTTATCTGCTAAATCTTATACGACAGAATCACTACCACAAACAAAGTTAAAGACACTTACTGATAACATTGTGGTCATTGGCAAAAGTTACCGTGAAGGGTATGATATTCATTCCACTCCGCTAGGCAAGATGCCGGGTGCCCTTATTATTGTTAATGCAATTCATTCCGTGTTACAATATGAAAAAATTGAACAGTCGCCAATAGTAGGATTGTTGACAACAATGCTATTTCTCGTTATTGCAACTGCCCTTTTTGGAATATTTCCCTCTTCTTGGGGTATGACAGTTTTGGGTATAGTAATTATATTTGTGCTGTTACCCTTTACTATGGTTCTTTTCCATTATGGTATGTGGTTTAATATTGCACTACCTTTAATTGTGGTGAGTATTATTCGAGTAGTTTATAAATATAATCAATCACCAATACCAAAACAATCAGCCGATTGAAAACGATCCAAGATATTGCACATCTGATTAGTTTCTTGGCAATTGGGTATTTTATAAATAACTCGCCATTCCACTAAATCCGCATATTGTTATAAGAGGTTAAAATAAATTTATGAGTAGTTGGCCTAATTTGTTCGTTGCACTAAGCATTTTGGGTATTGGGTTTGGTTTATTTCTTCTATTGTTAGGTGTTCTTCTTTTTAGTTGGTCATCACTTTTCCGAAAATTCTGGCAATCCAAGCAAGCACGAGTTGTTTTCGTCCGTAGACTGTTTTTTTACCAGATTATTGGTTTGAGTCTATTGGGAATAATATTTTTTACCTTACATGTTCATATTCCCAGTGTCATGGAATTTGAAGATTTCACTATGGATTTTGTGATGAGCCTTTATAGAGGAATCATTCCGCCTATAGAGGAAAAAAATATTCCACCCTTTGTGTTACTAGATATTGATAACAAAACCAACCGAAGTTGGGGTCAGCCGTTATATACACCACGAGATAAGCTAAGGAATTTAATTGATGTAGCAGTACAAGCTAAAGCACGATTAATAGTCGTGGATATTGATGTGAGTCGAGCAGAACCTCATGATCAGGAACTAAAGGAATATCTTGAAAAGCATGTCACAAAATGCAAAGAGAAGCAATCAGTCTGTTCACCTATTATTCTGGTTCGTACTTTAAGCGAGTTAGCACATGGTTCTACCCCGGCTGAACCGCGTACTGGTTTTTTTGATGGTGTGGTGACAACAGAATCAGCCCCTTATGTGCAATGGGGTTCGGCACAATTTTCTGCGTTCTCAAATAATGTAGTAAGACGTTGGAGGTTATGGGAGCCTGCTTGCACTAAAGAACAGCCCGAAGTCATTCCATCAATGGAATTATTGGTGATGGATATGATTCAAAGGTGTTCTGAAAATATACAGAATACTTTACGTTCATTACAACCTCAAAGTTGCAATGGTAATGTAGTTGTGGCCCCCCCTACTTTTGTAACTTTCTGTGGTTTGACGATGAGTACAGATTATAAAAGTGTTCAACAACGAATTATGTACCGTATACCCGGGTATGATACAAATGCTTCTAAATCACCAAAACATGTTGTGCATGACAATAATAATGTTCCGATTTTGACAGTTTTTTCTGCTCAACCTTATGCAGAGTCACCATCTCAAGAAAGTTTAGAAATAATGACTGGCAGTATTGTAGTCATTGGTGGTAGTTATAACTTAGGTGGTGGAGCCAACGATATTCATCCTACCCCAATAGGTGATATGCCGGGTGCTATTGTTGTTATTAATGCTATTTATTCTGTGTTACAAAGGATAACTATCAAGCCTGTGTCAATCTGGATATGGTTTGCAATAGCAGCAGTCTTTATTGTCATTATTACTTTGTTGTCCTACTTTTCTTCTAGGCGGTGGAGAATTTTAAGGTGGGGTAGCATTTTTATTATCATTGGAGGATTACTTTTTTATAGTGTTATCCTTTTTGAGGATGGTACTTGGTTAAACATTGCAATACCTTTGCTAATAATTAAGATTTACCAAGCAATTTACCAAGCAATTTACCGAAACACATGGGCAAAAAAATTTGCCAATAGGTTCATCAATTAAGTGGCAAAGTGAAACATGACCAGTTGTTTAAACGAAAACTGGCTATAAGATTAACGTTTTTTTTACGACTACTGAAAAGGGTGTTTTACATGCAAAATTTCAAGAAGAAGTATAATTATTCCATTGAAGGATGGGTAGCATTGCGCGGGATATGTATCGTGTTAATGTTGTCTGTGATGATGCCGACATGGGCAAATGGTAGTTTTAGTAGTAACATAAAAGATATTGCCAAAGGATGGTGGGGTAGTTTGTGGAGTCACGACACTGAAGCAACAGCACAAGTGAATGCGGCTTCTAGAGGTGGAAAACTGACAATGCCTTTATTGGATAAGCAAAGTAATCGTCTGTTAGTCGGTAAAGACAAATTGTTTTTGGGTTGGAAAGGAGGGGAAGCTCCTTTTTCGGTAACGGTAAAGAAGGGGGGGGAATCTCTTCCACCCAGCAGCAACATCAATGAGAATTTCACCAGCCTGTCTGTTGATTTGAAAGAAGGCGACTACTCAGTCACAGTGATTGGTGTCACCGGCGAGTTCACCGGCGAGTTCACCGTAGTTAAATCTCTACCACCTTCCCTTGGAGGAATTGAATCAGAACTTGGGATCAATAAAAATCCAAAAACTGAAGAAGATAAGTTGTGGTATGCAATGGGATTGTCAGAATATGGGTGGAAATTTGAAGCTTATCAGTGGATTGCCGGCATCGACAGAAAGAAGATGATTGCTAGCATCAACAAAAATAAGAAGGAAAATGAGAAGAAGGTAGTTGATGTTCCACGAGTATGGAAAACTAAGCTAGTATTAGAAACTGGACATACTATGCCTCCTCTTACAAAATAAATAGAGGAAATATCTCAAGAAACCAAATTTTTGAATAAACTTCTTGGTTTCTTGAGTCTTGTAAACTCTGTGTTCGACTTTGCAAATGTAATTGCTTGAATTTTACAACCAATTCCCTATTAATAAAAAAGGAGCCCAAAAATAAGGGCGTTTATATGGATGATATTCAACACCCTTCTCTTCCTTCTTATCCTTTCCTATTTTTGTTTCTACTCTATTTAGCAATCGTTTTTGAGCTTCTTGTAATGCTTTTGCCTTAGAAAAGTCAGGTTTTTTTCTTAATTGTCGATAAAATTCACTTATCAATTGCGCTGTTGCAGGATCTGTAACATTCCATAATGTTGCTAACACACTTGGAACTCCAGTTTGGATGGCAGCACCTGCTAATCCAAGAACAGCCCGTTTATCTCCAGTTGCTGTTTGACAGGCACTTAATGTTAGCAACTCTATCGGTTGGTATCCAAATTTTTTCTCTACGTCACGGATAAGAGTTTTCAATTCACTCATTCTTATCTTATCATCATAAGTTCGTAAAAATGTTTCATTTCCGCTTTCAAAAACACCATGAGTTGCAAAATGAACAATGGAATAAGGAGTATTGTCAAGTCTTTCTTTCACATTGGACAATATGAAATCTTCATCGAGAAGAAGAGATATCTTGTTACTTCCTAACAAACAGGCGGGTGAGTTTTTCAAAGCACAGGTGGATGTATCTCTAAAGGCAAACTCTTCATCTTTGATAAATGTATTGTCCTTTAACAAATAAGATACCTGACATAATTCCATAGGTACACACTCAAGCGGTAATGCAACTTTCTTAATTTTGCTTCCATTCAATGTCCAAAATGTTTTGCTCCCATTCAATAATGCCCAAACATTATCACGTTGCATTTTGCCATAAACAGTCAATTTTATGCTTGGGGTGACAACCAAAGAAAATTTTTCTTGTACAAGAAATTTATTACCATCGTGCAATGCCGCAAAAGGAATCGTACGCAATGTAGCATCAGGAACAACAATGAGTGTATCTACTTGTTGGGCTAAGTCGATTATTGGCTTGATGATTCCATTATAAATATATTGTGCATTCTTGGGTTTAAAATTACTACTGCGTCCTTCTTTTAAGTCCGTTTTCAAAAAAGAATCGACTTTTACTTTCAATTCTCCCACACTAATCTTATCTTCAGGAGAAGGATGTTTTTGCTGTATTCCATTATTTGAAATAACCAACAATTCAACCCGATCATCTAACAATAGAGGATAAAAAACAGCCACATTGTCTGGTAAATGATCTAGGTTAATAGTATTTTGCAACCCTTCAGTGATACAAACATCCTGAAAATAATTCTGCAATTCTACTTTCTTAAACGACTCAATCTTATCTATGGCATCTCTCAGTAAGTCCTGTTTTCTTATACTTTCTTTTGGAGCTTTAGCTGCTTGTTGAAGTAGTAAATCTACCAATTCAATAGAGGCTTTCTCTGCCATGTTAAAGAATGATTGCGAAATATTACGAGATTCTCGAAAAAATTGTAAATGTTCAATCGCACGTTTATAAGAATCTATAGCCTTTTGAAGTTCTCTTTGTTTTCCCCACAATATGCCTAACTGTCTTTCCAAACGAAACAACAGTTCTGGGTGATAGTTCTTCAAATAAAGTGGCGATAACAATTGACAAGTTCCCCTACATTTTTTGGAAAGATGCTTTGAAAAAGGGAATGGAGAATTTTGACATGATTGTTCACACTCTTTTTTAGAAACTGTATCTTGCTCAAAAAATGAGGGAGAATAAACATTATACCTCGTTGAAGAAACAAAACCGTCAGCATGTTTTATTTGACGACCAGTTGTTGAAATTGATGGATAACTTTGAACATAGCTGCTTGCTTTTTGCATCAAAATTGATGGATAACTTTGAACATACCTGATTGCTTTTTGCATCAAGTTAATATTGTTTTTGTAATAACGTTCCTTTTTCAACTTTGTGGTAAGTTCTTCAAGGCGAGTTTTAGCAATATTCGCTATTTTGCTATTGTTATACTCTTTAGCGAATATATACCTTTGTTTGAGATAATTTTCATGCATCAATGGTAGTTGGGTAAAGTAAAGTTCAGCATAAGCCATTGCTACGTAATTCCCTTGGTTTATAGCAATCTCGCGTGCTTTTATCAATGCACTATGGGCATATTTATAGACATGAGGGGATAATTTTCGCCAACTCCATTCGCGTTCTCTTTCATCAGTATAACGAGCTTTTTGAGACATAAATTCTAGTTTCGATTCCAAGCTTCTCAGCATAAGCTGAGAAATTCTGATCAAAGCAAAAACTTTATCGTATGAATCAAGCGATTCTTGTATTCGATGCAAAATAGTTTCAAGTTCAAGTTCACTCTTAACTTTGACCTCAATTTTTTCGTAATCGCCATTTTGCACCACAGCCTCAAAGATATTAATTGATGCCATAGCACTCAAAAGTTTATCACTCCCTTTATCAGCTAATTCCACACTTTCTTCATATATTTTTAGAGCATCAGCGTATTGTTTCTGAGCCGTTAATACATTACCTTTACTATTCAAAATGTTAGCCCATAGCACTGGATAACGAATTTTCTGAGAATCAATTAGTATTATTGTGTTCTCGGCTTGTTGAATATAGTACAGTGCTTTGCCCATAATTTCCTTTTGGGTCACAGGACGGCGATTAGTAATTTTATCTCTCATATTACAACTCATCTCTCGATCTTGGAAATCACGCATAGCAAGATAAACATTACCCAAATGCATAAGAACCTTGGCTTTGCGTTCTGGATCATTTTCAGCTAAAGGTAACAACGATTCCAGAATATCACATGCTTTATTTACGTGCCCCAAAGCCTGATAAGCCGCCGCCAAATATATCGACGTGTCTATATACTGTTCTGGTTTTTTTTCGGGTGAGGTTTTAGACAGTGCCTCAGCCCAAGCTTGCACCGCTAGTTCAAACTGCCCCCGTTCAAAATAGGCCCGTCCCGGATCAATGGCCCCTTGAGCCACTTGGCCCAATGAAGACAACGTCAAAACAACTGACAAGAAAACTTGATGAAAAACTTTCATATAAATTAAAAAACCTCATAATAGTTAATTACAATAAATGGCAGTTCACCCCCGTAACTTAACCGAGGTTCCCACCACACCACTGGCTTGCCCAAAATACACCCCTCCCCACCAAAATGCAACCCCCCAAGTTCGATAAAAATCCGCTAATTTAGATACTAGAGAGCCGCTGGCAAAACTTTATAAAGATTATTGCAATAAGAAATTGAATTAATCTTATTTGCAATTAAATCATAAAATTATTTACAATTGTCAATCCGTTTATTAGCCAAATCCTTTGAATGTATCAAGACGCAGCACTTAAGTTAACCTCAACTTGGCAAAACACCAATAGCACCAATCATTGGGTTACAACGCTTGAACTTCCTCCAATGTTAAGTTAGTAATCTGAGCTATTTCTATTTCCGTTAATTTACCAAGTTCTTTTAAATTACGGACAGTATTAAATAACTTTTCTTCGGCAACAATTCGCTTTTCTTCGGCAACAATTCGCTTTTCTTCGGCAGCAATTAGCTTTTCTTCGGCAGCAATTCGCTTTTCTTCGGCAATTCGCTTTTGATTGTATTCCTCCTTCATTTGAGCATACTCTTCCGGTGTCGTCTGGTCTGTTGCAATGACTTGAAATAGCTGCTTAATGAGCGGATTTTCATACTCATTTTCATCTACTTTCCCATCCAAAGTGTCGTTGATAGCCTCTATCCATTGCTGGCATGGTTTTGGAATTTCCAAATCACTGAGGGGTCGGTAAAGACAAAAATGAGCTGATGTTTAAGTCCGCCGGCATTTTCAATCACTTCGCCTTGCAGGTTTCTCATCAAAAAGTCTTGAACCAGAATGTTATTATCCGGCTTTGGAGTCTTCTTTTCGGTAAAAAACACCAAAGTAATAATAACTTTCGGAAAACGGTAGTCTTTAGAGGTATGAATGGTTTCCGCCATTGCGATGATATGATAATAAAAAAATCGCTCAAAATCGTCTTGACTCGTGGCATGTTGTGCCTCAACAATGACCCGATTTTTTTTATCTTCGGCAAATAAATCGAACCGCGGTTTAACTCGGCCAATTGGTGGCTCAAAAACCTTTTCATTTTCCACCTCATCAATTTCAAGATGGATACCGGTAAAATCCTCAACCAAACCGGTGAACAAATCTACTCTTTGAAAAGCCTTTTTAAAGATGGTGTCGTATTGTAAAGACTCTACTTTCATCATAGTATACCTCCTATTGGTAAAAAATTAATTACAATAAATGGCAGTTCACCCCGTGACTTAACCCGAGGTTCCCACCACACCACTGGCTTGCCCAAAATACACCCCTCCCCACCAAAATGCAACCCCCCAAGTTCGATAAAAATCCGCTAACTTAGATACTAGAGAGCCGCTGGCAAAACTTTATAAAGATTATTGCAATAAGAAATTAAGCTAACCTAATTTCGATTAAATACATAAAAATAAATAATAAAAATTTAATAAAAACTTAATTCCTAAACCCAATGGCATAAGAAAAATAGCCCAGAGTAAAGCTTTCCGAAGCTTATACAACCCACGCTATGTTCGCTGAGATGTTATAGGAACAAGAGAAGCAAAAGGATTGATAATTGTGAGTTTCTTTTTTTTATTAACAAACCATTTTGCATGTCTTCAGAATAAAGTAGTACCGCATTGCTTTGTAATGCTGTTGCCACAATCATACTATCCCAAACGGAAAATTTATACCGTTCCCTTAATTGAGAACTTGTAAATAATGTTTCTTGATTTAATTCTATAACATCAGCACATTTGGTGTAAAAAGCACTGATGAGTTTTTGTACTTGAGTTTCTGGTAAAGATACTTTTTGATAAAGTTAACACAAACCTCATTAATAACTTGGGTACTGACAATAATTTTATTGCTCTTTTGAATAGTTAATTTAGCAATATTAGCTTTTTGAGTATCTTGATATTGTAAAAGTGCATATAGCCAAATATTACTATCAATGAAACAAATTTCATCCTCTTGATTCATAAATTTCTTTCTCTGGTAAACGGTGTAAAGTCGCCCACTTTAAAAGGAGATTCTAGGAGTTCATCAATATAGTTTGTTTCTGGCTCCTTTTGGAAAATGATAATCTTGACTTTACCAGCCAGTTTATTCAAATAAGATGAGGGTATTTTGACGAAACCATTGTCAATATTAGATTCAAATTCGATTGCATACATATTTAATTTCTTTTTCCCCTAATTAACAATAGGCGCGTCCCGGATCACTGCAATGCCATTAAGTTCAGGAATTTTATTGGAATCCAAACCTTCATATTTGGAATATTCGGCTTAAATATCAAACACTTCCAAATCTAAAGGTTTGGACTCCAATGCTTAACTTTCCAAATCTAAAGGTTTGGACTCCAATGCTTAACTTTCCAAATCTAAAGGTTTGGACTCCAATGCTTAACTTTCCAAATCTAAAGGTTTGGACTCCAATGCTTAACTTTCCAAATCTAAAGGTTTGGACTCCAATGCTTAACTTAATGGCATTGCCCGGATCACTGGCCCTTTGAGCCATTTGGCCCAGTGAAGACAACGTTAAAACAAAGAGGCATCTAGTACAACGGATCGGGGGAGTAATCGGATTGGTGTGTGATGTGTTTTTTGTTATGAGCCGGTAGGGGTTGCCTTTGTTCGATAAGGTGAGCTACAGTCTCGCACCAATCTGGTAAGTCCTCGGATCCGTTGTACTAAAAGAGACGCGAACTGAGTAGTTACAACTGGCTTGCCAAAAATACACCCCTCCCCACCAAAATGCAACCCCCCCAGTTTGATAAATATATAAACAGTATTGTAATAAAAAATTGAATTATATTGATTTGCAATTAACAATAAAATTTATTCCCAATCTTCAACCAATTCATTACCCAAATTCTTTGAGTATGAACGCCTCAAAATATTTCATAATCTATCCGGTTCATTTTCCAGAGCCGTTGTAACTTAGCGGATATTACCGGAGTAGTCACGATTTAATTTGATATGCTGTCGCAAATAATATCCAAATAACTAAACCTATAAAAACTAAATAAATTTATATTGGAGCCTAGTACAACGAATTTGAACTGCTCACAACGAATTTACAGCAGATGATTCATTGGTATTTCAAAGAGCCTTTGGTATTATTCGTTGTGAGTTTTTCAAATTCGTTGTACTATTGTTTACGGCTTGTTAAATCAAAAACTTATGAATAGTGGGATAGGTTCAGTATGATAGCCGCAAGCAAAATCTATCAAGATTATATTATAAAAAATAATTTATTAATGATGAATGAAAATCAACTTATTGAAACCGTTCAATCTTTTGAAGATTATCGAGCAACGGCTGAGGCACTCACTCATTTATGGGAACATAAAAGCAACGTTTGTGAACCGCTAGCCCTAG
>Ga0233403_10001139_pt1 | contig 12485 bp, 16 predicted proteins | sample Na_oxic_1_MG_FD_179866 | JGI IMG/M metagenome (GOLD analysis project Ga0233403, IMG submission 179866) | Seawater microbial communities from Saanich Inlet, British Columbia, Canada - Na_oxic_1_MG | ecosystem: Environmental > Aquatic > Marine > Inlet | place: Canada: British Columbia | collected...
CCTGGAGGGATTGTTCGGCGTTGGTGTCTGTGCTGTCAATGACACGTTCCCATGCGAGGAGTGCGTGGTCGAGCTTGCCGCTAGATTCGAGCTGGATAGCTAACTGAATAAAGCTTTCAGTTTCGAAATCGAGGTGCTCGCGAAAGTGCTCTAAACTCGGGATGGTCTCGAGTTGGCCGAGGGGTATCTGCGGGGTAATCGATTTCTCGGACTGAGCCTTTGCTTTTGTAACTGGCTGTGGCGAGGGTAGGGCTCTTTCTCTTGGGGGGAGCGAGGGGTGTTTTCTCTTCCACTGGCTGACTGATATTGCGACAGCTTGGTCGTCAGGGGCGACGGAGAAGTCCTTGTTACGCGCGCCAATCCACAAGAAGCTACCAAAAACGGCGGCGGCTAAGGGGGTGACGAGATACCAAGGGATGTGCATTGATGAGTTCAGTTGTTATCTCTTACGTCCTTTGCTAGAGGAAACTTTCTCAAGTTTCTCATAGAAATAAAAAACGGCCACCGCTGTGAGCAATGGCCGTTTTCAAAAAGAATATGTAGTACAAAGAATTACTTTCTAGCGGCAGTCTTCACAAGAAGAGCGCGCTTACCGATACGGTCACGGAGGTAGTTCAGCTTAGCACGACGAACTTTGCCGCGTGATACAACTTCAACGTGTGATACGCGTGGTGAGTGAACTGGGAACACACGCTCAACACCTTCACCGTATGAAATCTTACGTACTGTGAATGCCTGATTTACGCTTGAACCTTTACGTCCGATGCAGAGACCTTGGAAGATCTGGATACGCTCTTTACCACCTTCGACAACGCGAGTGTGAACTTTAACTGTGTCGCCTACGTTGAAGTCGGCTACTTCTGATTTAAGCTGTTCAGCTTCGATTTTATCAATGATGTTCATCGGATTGGTGCTTATTTAAAAATTGTTCAATACGCCGAGTGGCGTGTGAGGAGCGGATTGCTACAGGAATGAGCGAAAGAATGCAACTGGTTTTTTAGAATTTTCAGATGAATAGTTACTAAATGCTATTGGCGAGCGAGAAAGGGTGTTTGTTTTCTACTTAATATGGGGTTGCTTGGGGGTAAGACAGGTGTAGAGTCACGTCAGCAAAATAAATTTATTATGAGCAAAGAAATTCAGATTACGGCGTATTTAAAGACCTATTGTGGCTGGAGTGAGGGAGTACGAGCGATTATGCGCAAGTACGACCTGCCATTCGAAGAGAAGGATATCATCAAGAATCCTGCGTTCCGTTGGGAGATGGAGCAAAAGAGTGGTCAACCTCTCAGCCCATGTGTTGAAATCAATGGCACAATGCTTGCGGATGTTTCTGGGGATGAAGTAGAAGCTTGGATGGTCGAAAACGGCGTCCTCGCAGCAAATGATGCGGAGGCTGATGCCCCTACGGACTCTTCCTGCACGGATGAACAGCACGAGGCAATGGCGCGTGGGGATGTCCCTGGTGCTACCCAGAAGATCAAGTTTGTTGACTAGACTTAGTAGTTCTATTTTTAGGTTTATGTGACCTATCAGTGAGCCGTCCTCAGACTGAGGACGGCTTATTTGTAGAAGAGAGCTTCCAGCTTCTTTCAATGGTCTACTGTGGGAGTCAAAGAGGCTGGAAGCCTCTGCTACGACTTCGCCACGATCTTTCCATCGGCAGTTTCTTGCTGGAGGCGGAGTTGGCCGCAGGCAGCGTCGATGTCGTGACCCTTTTCGATGCGTAGTGTTGTGGTGACCCCATTATTTCGGACGATGTCGCGGAACTTGTAGCAATGGTCCTCGGCCGGACGTTCCCACTCGAGTCCTTCAACTGTGTTGTAAGGAATGAGGTTTACCAGGGCGCCGAGAGATTTTGCACGCTTGGCTAGGATGACTGCCTGCTGTAGGTCGTCGTTGATGTCCTTGATGAGAATGTACTCAAAAGTGATGCGCTTCTTGCTCTTGCTCTTGTAATAATGAAGGGCTTCAAAGAGCTCCTCGATCGGCCATTTTGAGTTGACTGGCATGATCTTGTCACGGGTGTCATTGGTCGCTCCGTGGAGTGAGATGGCGAGTCGGATTTGCTGCGGACGATCAGCCAGCTTCTTGATCATCGGTGCTAGGCCGGAAGTAGAAATGGTGATGTGGCGGGCTCCAATATTCATTCCCCAGGGACTGGTGATAATGTCGAGTGCTTGGTTGAGGTTTTTGAAGTTGGCGAGAGGTTCGCCCATGCCCATGAAAACGACGTTGTTGATTTTTCTGCCTGTGAGCTCCTCGACAGCCATCAACTGGCCAACGATTTCGTCAGCCGTGAGGTTACGCGCGAATCCATCGAGCCCAGAGGCACAGAATTTGCAGCCATAGGCGCAACCGACCTGTGAAGAAACACAGGCGGTGTGGCGGTCAGATGGATCTCCGTACAGTGCTGGAGAGGCGGGGATGAGAACGGTCTCGACGTAGCGGCCGTCATGTAGCTTAAACAAAAATTTGCGAGTTGTGTCCTCAGAGCCTTGCACGCGAACGGACTCGAGCGGTCTGTAGCGGAAGTTTTCCTTCAGCGTTTCACGTAGGTCGGCTGGGAGGTTGAGCATTTCATCAATGCTGCCAGCACGGTGCTTATAGATCCATTCTAGCGCCTGCTTCACACGATACGCCGGCTGGTTGTATTCGTCTTTAAGTAGGACTGAAAGGTCATCCAAGGTGTATCCAAGGAGGCTGGGAAGTACTTGTGGTTTAAGGCTCACGATGCGTGTTTTTGCCACTTTACACCAATTGTCCAGCAAATCCCGAGAGAAATGTGGTGGGAGAGTTCTCGTGCGCTTAACTTTTCGTGCATGAATGCAGATCCATGAGTTGGTCAATTTGATTGCAGCGTGTAAAAGTCAAACTTCGGTCTTGGAGATTTCGCCAGTCTGGTTTTATCTCGCTGCAGATATGAAAATTTTGGTTGTAGGAAAAGGCGGGCGCGAACATGCGCTTCTGACAGCGTTCGATGAATCACCCACAGCGACAGAGCTTTATAGCTTTCCTGGCAGTGACGCGATTGCTGAGATTGCGACACTTGTTGATGTCGATGGGCTCGAGAGTCTCATCGCGTGGATGAAGAACAATGACATCGAGCTCTGTGTTGCAGGTGAAGAAAGTTACCTGGTCACGGGTGAAGGGCTTGCGAATCTCTGTGAAAAGGATGGGATTCCATGTTGGGGGCCGCATTTCCAGTCAGCTCAACTTGAAGCATCTAAAGAATTTGCCAAGGAGTTCATGCTCCGCCACGAGATCCCAACGGGTGCGGCTGCTGGCTGTGCTGACATTGATGAAGCACGTGCTGCAATCAATGGAGTGTACCCTACAGTCTTGAAGTTCGATGGTCTGGCAGCTGGTAAAGGTGTGGCAGTGTGCCCGGATGAGGCAACTGCTGAAGAATTTCTTAATGAAGTGATGGTGGAGAGACGTTTCGGCGAAGGCCGCCTTCTTGTCGAGGAATGCCTCATCGGCCCTGAGGTTTCTGTTTTTGCAGCAGTGGTGGATGATAAGTATCTAGTTTTCACTCCAGCGCGTGACTACAAGCGTGCGCTCGATGGTGACCTTGGTCCTAACACTGGTGGAATGGGAGCTGTGGCTTCTCGCCAGCTTGTAAGTAAAGAATTGCTCGAACAAATCGACAGAGAAATCGTCAAACCGACTGTAGACGGTCTGGTGAAAGATGGTCTTCCCTACCGTGGATTTATTTACTTTGGCCTGATGATCACAAAAGACGGCCCAAAAATTATCGAGTACAACTGCCGCTTTGGTGATCCAGAGTGCCAGGCTGTGATGCCGATCGTCGGTGGAGATCTCACGCAGTTCTGTTTCGATGGAGCCAAAGGTGAGCTCAACGCGGACCTTCTCAATTTCAGCGAAGGCTGGTCAGTATGTCTGGTGCGGGCTTCGGCAGGTTATCCAGAGACTTCACGCAGTGGTGATGTGATCACTGGCTTTGGTGACGTGGAAGGAGCGCGTGTGTACCACGCAGGTACCCGCAAGAACGCTAACGGCCAGTGGGAGACCAATGGTGGCCGGGTGCTCGCAGTTGTGGCTGGCGGTGATGACCGTAAGTCAGCTGTTGATGCTGCCTATGCTCAGCTAGAGAAGGTGAGCTTCGATGGTATGCTAAGCCGCACAGACGTCGGCACGTTCAACTTCTAGGTCAAACCTGAGGAGTTTTTACTCACAAAAAAAGGCGAACACCGTGATGGTGTTCGCCTTTTTTGTGAGTGTGTGATTAAAGTTCACCGAGGTGGTCGGCACAAAACTGTGACCAAGTCTCGAGCCGTTCGTGGAATTCTCCTTTGAGCTCGGCGATGCTGCTGAGTTGCAGGTCGGCGATGGCGTCTTCGTTTGATTTCACGTCGGTGCCGTCGATGTCGAAAAGGTGCACGACTCCGAGGTGGACTTTGCCCACTTCGTTTGAGTCGTCGTTTAGTAGGCCGACAATCTTCTGAGTGTAGCTGCCATCGATGACGACCTCTTCAGCGATTTCGCGTTCCACACCAGCCATATAAGTTTCATAGCCGAGGTGGTCTTCGCGTTTGTCTTCAGGGTTGATGTGTCCACCGATACCCATTGAGCGCTTCGCGTGGAGTCGAGCTTCGCCGCCAGCCTTGCCTCGGGAATAGTGAACGAATTGTCCATTGAGTCGGATCAGCACGTAAGGAATGAGCTGTTTGTGTGTTGGGTCTTCCTCTGCCGCACCACGATCCATGAAGAAGTTATTCATCGGGTCTAGAATGGTTGGGAGGTAGGTGTCGACGTCCGTGTTGAGCCCTTGAAACGAACCTAGAGAATCGAAAAGTTCGCGTGTGATGACGAGGATTTGCTCGCCTTTGTAGTCTTTAGCCATGTGTGGAGATTATGCGGATTGAGATTTTACGAAGTCTGCAATTTGTTGGATGTCACCATCAGCGGCCCATACATTACGGAGAAAATCAGCAGGATGAATTTCGCCATGACTACGGAGAAAGTTGCGGTCTCCGCCACAGCTGAACATGATGTTAGGGTCGAGTTCGCCGCGCAGCTTGTGTTCAGCTTTGCTTACGATACGCGGTAGGTAGCCGATACCGTCAAATTCTTGAGCTTTCTCAGGGAGAGCTCCCGCTGTGATTTCGTGCTCGCTGAGGATTCCTTGCTGCATGACATTGAGGTAGTCACGGCGTACAGAGGCAATGAGAAGTGCCGTTGATTCAGTGGGCTCACCAGCATCTGCTAGATCCTCAACAAAGTCGAATAGCTCGCGAGGCTTGTAACCTACGGATTGGAGGAAACTGAGGTCATCCTCAGTGTAGTAGGATTCGTAGTCAGTATTTCCCCCGCGATAGGCTTCGATACAGCGGCGAAAGAGTTTTAGAAATTGATCATTCCAAGTCATAAGAAGACAGTGGCGTGTTAGGTGGCTGCTGTCAAATCTTGAGCGCACATAGGTTTAATGAGGGTGTCGATGTGTCGTTTTTCCTTGCCATGACGACTGATTGCTATAACACAAATAGTGTTAAATCTCTTAATGTTTTAGATTTACGTTCTAGTAATCTAGCTAAATAACACTACCTAACTCCATGGCAGCCAAAAAGAAACAGCCGAAGAAAGTCGCTAAAAAAGTGACTAAGAATCCCGCTCCGAAGAAAGCACCTCCGAAAAAGAGTGCTAAAAAATCAGCTACTAAAAAGGCTGGGAAGGAGAAAAAAAACACTAAAAAGGTCGCAAAGAAAGTGACAGTTAAGAAGACCTCCAAAAAGGCTGCAGTCAAAAAGGCCAAGAAAGTGGTCGTCAAACCAAGCAAACCAGCGGTGAAGAAAACCGGCAAAAATACCTCAAAGAAGGTGGTTAAAAAGTCAGTGAAGAAAAAAGTCACGAAGAAATCCACCAAGGCTCCAGCCAAAAAGAAGGCAAAGAAAGTGGCAAAGAAAAAGCCAACTCCTAAGAAACTGGCTAAGGCTCCAGCCAAGAAGGGTGGCAAAAAAGCTTCCAAAAAAGCAGCTCCGAAGAAGGCAACTAAAAAGTCAGCGCCAAAAAAGGTCGCAAAGAAATCCAGCAAGGCTCCAGCGAAGAAGCAGGCAAAGAAAAAGCCGACTCCAAAGAAAGTAGCAAAGAAAGTAGCAAAGAAAGTAGCAAAGAAAGTAGCAAAGAAAGTAGCAAAGGCTCCAGCCAAGAGGGGGAGTAAAAAAACTTCCAAAAAATCCGCTCCGAAGAAGGGGGTTAAAAAGCCAGTGCCAAAGAAGGTAACTAAGAAAGCAGCAAAGAAGTCCACCAAGGCCCCGGCCAAGAAGCAGGTGAAAAAGGTGGCGAAGAAAAAGCCAGCCACCAAGAAATCAGCAAAGAAATCAGCAAAGAAACCAGCAAAGAAACCAGCAAAGAAGGGAGCAAAGAAGGGAGCAAAGAAGGGAGCAAAGGCTCCAGCCAAAAGGGCTAGGAAAAAAGCTTCTAAGAAAGCGGCCCCAAAGAAACCTGCAAAGGCCCCAGCGAAGAAGTTGGTGAAAAAAGTGGCAAAGAAAAAGCCCGCCACCAAGAAGCCGACAAAGAAAACCACCAAGGCTCCAGTCAAGAAGCAGGTGGTGTCCACAAAGAAGTCTTCCAAGAAGGTCGCGAAAGCTCCAGTCAAGAGGGCGACACCAAAGAAAGCAAGTCCGCCTAAATCAATCATTAAGAAAGCTGCTGTAAAAAAATCTAAGAGTAAGGCTCCAGCTAAGCAGGCAAAACCGGTCAAACTCACGGTGTTTGTTAAAAAGCAATACCAGCGCCTTCTCGACCTTCGAGATGAGATGGTAGACATCACTTCGGATAAAGCTGAAGATACCCTTAGAAATCATCCCGAGGGCAGTGAGGCTACCGGTTCGGGGATGCATCAAGGGGACGCGGGTAGCGATGCCTATGACCGCGATTTAGCATTGAATATTCTATCGAAGGAGCAGGATGCTCTCTATGAGATAGAAGAGGCTCTGAGCCGTGTTGAGCGCGGGAGTTACGGTGTCTGTGAGATGTCCAGCGACCAAATCCCTAAAGAGCGTCTCGAGGCAATTCCGTTTTGTCGTTTGACTGTGCAATGCCAAGAGAAGTGGGAAAATCGCCACGGTAAAAACCGCTATCGTCGACCAGATGAAGTCGGATTCGCTGGATTAACCCTCTAGCTACGGGTGTTTGATGTGGATTTAGGGCCTATGAGAGGACTTACTCTCATAGGCTCTTTTTGTTTCAATTGGTGAGAATCTGCAAAAAAGGATCGGTTTGACTTGACGCTGGCCTGTATTTCGGTAGCTTCCGCCTCCCGATTTCAATTATTTAAGACCATGGCCCGCGATATCATCACACTCGAATGCACAGAAGCACGCGCTGAAGGAAAATCTCCTTCTCGCTACACATCCACACGAAACAAGAAGAGCCTGAATACTCCAGGCCGTCTTGAGAAAAAGAAGTACAATCCAGCGCTTCGTCGCCGTACTATCCACCGTGAGCTCCGCTAGTTGCGAACCTGCATTCATAAAATAGTTACTTTTACATAACATGTCTACTGAACCAAAAACAATCGAGCGCCGCATTGCTTTCCGTAAAGCAAACCGCTGCATGACTCGTCGTCGTCTTGATCTTCCTGCTGAGCAGATCAACTACAAGAACACAGCTACCCTTTCCAAGTTCACATCTGAGACTGGCAAGATCCTTCCACGTCGTGTGACTGGAGTTTCTGCAAAGCTTCACCGCCAGATCACCCGCGAAATCAAGCGCGCACGTTCATGCAACCTTCTTCCGTAAGGAAGTAAGGGTGTTGATACCAGATTAATGGTTTTCACGAGCTAGTCCGGCACTACCTGGGCTGGCTCGACTTGTTTATTCATAATTCACTTTAGTACGTACTTTTCTATGCCTGCTCAGATTCAAGCACTGACGGATACTCAAAACGAGCGCGATGATCGCAATATCGCGATTGACCGTGTCGGGGTTAAAGCCCTGCGCTTTCCTGTCGAAGTTCGCGAAAAAGAAGGTGGAAGTCAGCGTACTGTGGCAACCACAGCTCTCGCCGTGGACCTCCCTGAACATTTCAAGGGCACACACATGAGTCGATTCGTGGAGGTGTTAAACAGCCACGGAAATTGCCTCGATGTCCGAGAGATGAAGAAGGTGCCTGAAGAATTGCTCGGGCGTCTAGAAGCGTCTAGAGCACACGTGGAATTTGAATTCCCATTCTTCCGGACCAAACTTGCACCAGTCTCCGGCAAAGGTGGAGTACTAGACTACAATATTCGCTTTGAAGTAGAAGCCTGCTCCAATGGTGATTCCGACTTTATCTGCACTGTAATGGTGCCGGTAGCAACGCTCTGCCCTTGCTCGAAAGCAATCAGCGAATACGGCGCGCACAATCAGCGAGGTCTCGTAACCTTCGCTGTGAGAGCGAAACAACCGATTTGGGTAGAAGACTTGATCGACCTAGTCGAATCATCAGCAAGTTGTGAGCTCTACAGCCTGCTCAAGCGTCCAGATGAAAAGTTTGTGACCGAGAAGGCCTACGATAACCCAGTTTTTGTAGAAGACCTTGTGCGAAACATTGCAGGTAAGGCAAATGCGCAAGAAAATATTGTGTGGTATAAAGTGGAGGCGGAGAACTTTGAGTCGATCCACAATCATAATGCCTACGCAATGATTGAAAAGCACGTCTAGGTTGTGCTAGGTTTATCCCCATGTTGAATAAACTTGGGGATTCTACCATCCGTAAACCATACTTGAGCCTGCCCGGGGCATCCAATGGGATGCCAGAAATGCAGGATATTTTGGCTTCCATGCCAAACGAGCGCGAACACCGTTTTGAGTCCGCTGGAGAATTTATAAGACGACTCGCTCATCGCGTAGCAAAATGGCGCGAGGCTATAGCGGACAATGAGGTGCCTGTAGTGCTAGCCTTTTTGCCCACCGGCGATGCTGTTGAGGTCTTAACTATTGGTGAAGATGGTCATTCGAGCGTAGTAATTGAAGGACTTGTCGAGGGTTCTCCATGTATGTTCATTTCCCACCAAGCAAGCCTACAGGTCCTCTGCTACACTAGAAAACTGGAGGAGGAAGAGGCCGAGGCTCCTCGGAGAATGATTGGTTTCCATGTCGGGGGAGAGGAAATCGAGGCATAAAGCTTCGAGGGGAGTCAAGTTTAGCATTGTCTTAGGGTGTTTTTGTGATTAGATGAAGAACATAACTTATGAAGTAGAGAAATGAATAAATCACTGTTAGAACCAATGCTGCCGATAAAGGGCGCAGCAAATGCTTCCCCCGTAGCCAATCAACAACGAGGGAGCTTTCTAATTGAAACGACCATCTCTCTATTCGTCCTAGTGGCCATTGCAATCGTGCTCTTGGATGCATCATTCAACATCCTTAAGCCTAGGACTTGGACGATGAAGACGAATCTAGTGGATGCTTATTTATCTCAAGAGGTAGCCTTGATGAATAACCTTGATTTTGACGATATAGCAGCAGGAACTGATACTAGCGGCGTCACTTCAGGTTGGGGAATAGGAAACACGTCTTCGGCTGATTTAACTAAGGCGGTTACTTTGAACAATGCTGTCATGGGGAAAATGCCTGGATTTACGGCTGGTGCAGGTAATGGGCGTGACTATGTGGCGAATGTCTACCGAGTGAGAATCATTCCTCAAGTCAGTGGCGCTACAATCGTGAACTCTTCCACAGCTGCTGATTTTGGAACAGGCGACGCAGGTCAAGCGCTTACCTTAGCCGACACAGGTGTCAATTGTTACGAACTCCAGACGCATGTGGTCTATACTGTGGGTAATGATACCTATGTAAAAACTCGTTCTGTAATCCGATCTCAGTAAAAAATGAAATCATCTAAATTCAAGCAAAACAGCAAAGGTTACACTCTGATCGAACTGAGTGTGGTATTAGTGCTCATCGTTCTTATAGCATCGACTCTAACTAGTATGCTCACGCAGCAAGTGCAGTTTTATACGTGGTGGAATACCCAAAGGTTTATAGCTGAAGAGGCGCCACTAGCTAATAATATAGTTGTCCGCTTATTTGCAAAAGCTGATACCTTCAGAGTTGTTAATAATAAGATGGTACTTGGCTTTGTTCAAGATGACGGAACTACCAGATATGGTGAGCTTAGCTACGCAGCTCCTGCAGCACCGTCAACATTAGGAAGTCTAGAGTATTCCTACAATAATGGTGTTGACGCACCGGTTGCGTGGGATGTTGCACGTGGCATTTCTAGCGCCGCTTTTAATAGAGTAGGCAACACACTCCAATTTACTTTAACTGGACCTTACGGGGGCCAGGTAACCTACGCAGCAACACCAGCATTATGAAAACTAGTTTTTTAAAAAAACATAAGAGGTCAGGGCTTGTGACAATCCTTAGTGTGGTTGTCGTCGGTAGCTTTTTACTTGCAATTATGGGTATCATGTACCGAGGCTCTATTCGATCCCTTGAAGCGCAAAAGAAGGTACAACTTCAAATTGATTATGATGCTAGAAAGCAAGCCTTTCTTAGATCTATAGTCACCATGGCACCAGTCACGGTTGCTAATACCATGATCACTAACGCAAACGCGAATTTCGCTGGAGCATCAGGTTTATTCGATGTTGCTAGTAGTGCTTCTAAGCTTGGGACAGCAAGGAGTGCTGCAGATGAAACAGGCATGAAATTTCAGGAAAACTACGGGGACTACAAGAACGGTAATACAGGAAATCGAACAGGAACTTTCAATGTGGCAGATTATGTCGCAATGATAACAGCAGTAGCGGCCCCTGTACTACCCGGAGATACAGTGGATTTTGCAAAAATCAATTATCCCGACATTCACTTTGGATACTATTCTCTAGATGCCAATGGGAATAAAAAATTTATAGCAAAGCGAAATCGCTGGGAAATCAATGTGCACGAACGTGCTGCAGATCTCGCGGCGGCTGGCTTGAGTTCAGATTTAGAGAATGAACATTATATCCTAGATGTGTACGAAATACCGGCTCAATTAGCTATTAGTTCCTCAGCATTTACCAATATTGGTGACATAGGGGACGGAGCTTATGACGTTGGGAATGCTGGTAACATTACAATTGAAGGGGTACTGTATGCCAAAAAAGCTGCCGTGACCCATGATGACATTGCTGGAATATCCACAACACAAGGTGCGACTTTAACGGGAGAGGCCAATGTAGGTGGAGTAGATGCTGATGGGGCTGCCCTATCTGGAGCTAGAACGACACATGAAAATACGAATGGCACATTTTACCCAATATCTAAAGCTTCCGATTTCGCGAGGACCTTATTTATACCTATTAATTCAGGGTTTAACTTCTTCGATCGATTCGCCACTTCAGATGCAAGTGGAGACCCGTCGGAAGAGTGGTACACCTATTCCTGCGGAAGTCATCAGTGCAAGATGAAATTGGATATTATCGAGGTTCGAAGCGGACAACCATCAGCCTTACGCTTCAGCATAGATGATTATTCTGTAGTTATAAAAAACTCAGATAGCTTATTAGGTTCAGGGATTGATTGGCCTGTAAGCGGCGATGCTGATTACGGTGATTTCCCTTTTTTACTTGAAACTTCCTCGGGAACTCAAGGCGTGGCTATTCATTTAGAAAAGCTAGCACTGTGGATCCAGACAGCAACAGGTGGTGGGGTATCGCAATTTAATGTCAAAGATTACCATTCAATCGCTGTGAATGCTGATTACGATGGAATTTTTGGTGATGGTAGTCCCATTGAGCCGAGTTCAATCTTGAGTCCACTCGTTGTTATACTCAGAGATTGTAGTGACTTGACCGATTTTTCAGACGGTTTTTCAATAGTGACTAATTACACCCTGCATATTTTAGAGGATCTTAATCAAGTCCCTAAAACAGTTGGCGATGACGATTACCCACCTCTGTCTGTATTTGCTCCAACGATTGGATACGGCTTAGGTGACCAATTCCGTTCGGTTTCACTCACAGGCAGCCTAGGTAGTTTGAACAGAGGTACGGATGAAATCAAGATTCTTGAGCTCAAAGACACTAGTGGTGGCGCATCCGCAGCTCAGACATTTGCAGAACTTAAACCAATTGAAGAGTTAGCTGATTTGCCTCCAATCAACGTAATGAACTGGTTAGTAATGATTAAGAAGTCTGACTAAGAAGTCTGACTCAGATTAGGAGATAAGCTGTTCTCGATTCAGTTTCCTAGTTCACGCGTAAAGCTTCAATAGCACTCTCTATCGACTCCCATGTGACGTCTTTAGAGACAAAGGCTGAGCCGAGTTTGCTCAGTAGGACGAACTTGATAGTACCGCTAGAAAACTTCTTATCGCGTTTCATCTTCTCAAGCACCGTTGCAGTTTCTATCTCGTTATCAAGAGTCAGCGGTAGTTGATAAGTTTTGAGCAAATCAAGGACTCGCCTCGAGTCTTGGTTACTTAGGCTTGAACACTCTTCTGATAGTATCAATGCCGCTCTGATACCTAGAGAGATTGCCTCACCGTG
>Ga0233403_10001140_pt1 | contig 12470 bp, 8 predicted proteins | sample Na_oxic_1_MG_FD_179866 | JGI IMG/M metagenome (GOLD analysis project Ga0233403, IMG submission 179866) | Seawater microbial communities from Saanich Inlet, British Columbia, Canada - Na_oxic_1_MG | ecosystem: Environmental > Aquatic > Marine > Inlet | place: Canada: British Columbia | collected...
GTGGTAATGCGAAGATAAATGGTGCGTGGTGTTGGGTTACGCTTCGCTAACCCAACCTACCTCTCAAATTGAGTACAACGAATGAGCGAAATAAACGAATAAAACCTAAAAAGGGCCCTGAATTAATGGCCCTGAATTAATTAAACTTTATTTTAATTATCAAATATTAACGAGAAAAACGATGAAATTTCAAATCAGCATTGATCGTGATGAAGACGGGGTTTGGATAGTCGAATGTCCAGCGATCCCCGGTTGTGTCAGCCAAGGACACAGTAAAACCGAAGCCATAACCAATATCAAAGAAGCGATTGAACTCTGTTTAGAAGTCAGAGCTGAGCAAGGATTACCTTTAACCATTGAAACTCGACAATTGGAGGTAACTATCTAATGCCCTCCTTACCTCGTTTAAGTGGACGAAAAGTCGTACAAATTTTTACTCGGTTTGGTTGGCAAATTGCACGTCAACGTGGTAGCCATATTATCATGGTGAAAGAAGGTCATAATGCGACTCTTTCCGTTCCAGATCATTCAGAAGTGGCAAAAGGTACATTGCGTAGTTTGATTAGAAATGCCGATTTAACCGTTTCTGAATTTTTAGCCGCATTAAATTAAAAGGAAGTAGAACTTTGCTACACCATCTGAATCAGACATTGAGTACAACTAATCAAACCAAAAGCGTCGCAAAGCAATTTGTTGTTTGCTTTTCAAATTTGTTGTACTTTATGGGTCCTTGTACTTTATGGGCCCTTTGGGTTTTATTCTGAAACGAAGTAACGAAGCGAAGCGAGATCAAATTCTCAAATTCTGCAAATGATCTCGCTTCATTACTCCGTTTCTGATTCAGACAATGAAAGTTTGTGCTTTGTAGATTCCATTTCATTTAACAACCAAAAGGAATAATAACCATGAACTCTCCAATCACTGCCATTTATGAAAAAGGGGTTTTACGTCCCCTAATACCACTCAATTTAGCTGAACAAGTTAAAGTACAAATTATTATACAACCACTCAATCCGCAACTGGTTGAAAAACCCAAACCCACCATGGCGGAACTGTTAGCCGAATTACATGAAATTAATCAATTGGAACCGATAGAAATCGAACTACCACCGCGTCAAGATCGTCCTAATGCCCTTTTGGAGATGCCCGATGAATTCTTTGTGTGATACTAATTCAGTCAGCGAATTAATGAAGCTGGTTCCAAACCCAATGGTTGAAAAATGGTTTAGTCATCAGGAAATCATTTTTGTCAGTGCCATTACAGTTGAAGAAATCTATTTTGGACTGAGCTACAAAGATGCTCGTCAAAAATGGGTATGGTTCGAGAAATTTGTCCAATCTCGTTGTAAAGTATTACCAGTCACTACGGAGATTGCTAAACAGTGTGGTATTTTACGAGGGCAATTTCGTAAAAAAGGGATTAGTCGTTCACAAGCAGATTTACTGATTGCAGCGACCGCTTTACAACATCACTTGGTATTAGTGACACGCAATACGCGAGATTTTCAAGACTGCGGGATTCAATTATTCAATCCTTTTGCTCAAGAATAAAATCAACATATCAGCCCGGTAGGTTGAGCTTTGCGTAACCCAACCTACCTGGCTCTCAAATTGAGTACAACGAATCAACGAATCAAAGCAAAAGCATGGTAAAAGCGAATAATCGAGTAAAGCTCAGAACGAGGTTTTGTTGTACTTTGATTCAGACAATCATTCATTAACCCAATCAATTCTAATTCAACTCCAAAAACGAGAAAATCCAACATTGAAACTTTAATAATATTTAAGTACAACGGCTCAGGGGATTGAACGAATTGATTTTGATCCAGCAACTTATTTCTCACCAAAATGAAATCTAAACCAGATGTGATTTTACGTTTCTAAATTTAGCACAAAATAGAAAATAAAACTGATGAACATCAGTCAATATATTTATTTTTTAAAAACATATTATTACAAATATTGGCATATAATTTGCTTTATTTATTAGCGCAGTTAAATAGGTCAATAGAAAGACAATTGGTTCAATGCGTTGTCATTTGATACTTATTTTTCAATTTATTCAAACTGATAGACTGATGTCCGACTGAAACAATGGCAGTCGTGACAGCATAACCTTTCCCTGGTCGATGCTTGGCAAAACCAAGTCAATAAAATCGTTCAATGGCCGGGAAATCATTAGTACGGGCCTTTTCGCGTGATTGTGTTATTGTGAAAGGGGAAATGGGAAGAATGGATAATCTATTAAAATTGATGACATATTCCCAATGACCAATTCCCAATGACATACCTTCCTCATGACCAATTCCAAAATGACCAATGCCCTTTTCAACGGAAAGATGCCTCACGGTATCTCTTTTGTAATATTTCAATTTCTGTGGCCTCGTGCCACTCATTTAACGAAATACGACTCTTTTCGAGACAAAAATTTTTGCCTTGAATTCAGTCAGTGAAAATATTTGGTTGTTTTGGAAATGGGCAATTCTCTATAAACAAAGACCTTCATAGCGTTTATTAAGCATTTTGAAAATCCTCCTTCACTATCCAATTTTCACTGTCTTTAAGTGTCGTGTTGATAGACAGGAGATTTACAATGTTTAAGAAATTTTTGTATGTGTTATTTTGGACAAGCTTAGTATTGTCCCTAAAGGTACATAGTGCCATCTACTACATATCAAGCAGCGGTAACGATGCCAATGATGGTATCACTGAGCTTTCGTCGTGGCAAACGATTGATAAAATCAACTCAATCGAATTTGCAGACAACGACATGATTTTGTTCAAACGTGGTGAAGTGTTTCGGGGGGAGATTAGTCTTTTCAAATCTCCAATCGGGATAACTTTTGGTGCTTATGGCGCCGGTACCAATCCAGAGATCGTTGGCAGTGTCAAAATCACCGGTTGGATACCAACAACCCATCCAGTTTTAAGTACAAATGTTTATGAAGCTGATGTTTCAGGCTTGCCGCTGACCGCAGATGGTATTCATCATCTATTTGTCAATGGCAAATTGATGACTATTGCCCGTTATCCTAATGTTGATTCGCCGGATAAAATCAATTGGCTCAAAGTGGGTGCTACTGTTAGTCCTAATAGTTTTACTGATCCCGCATTAGTCGCTTATGGTAAACCAGATGGCTATTGGATCGGAGCTACATTACGCATTCGTAACTACAGTTGGACTTATACTGTCACTGAAGTCACTGGTTACACTGCTTCTAATGGTAAAATTACAGCTGATAGATTGAGCGAGCAACTACCGGAATGGGGCTATTTTTTGGATAGCAAATTGGAAGAATTAGACCATCCAGGTGAATGGTATTATGATGCTAACACCAAAAAGATTTATTTTTATCCTCCAGGCGGGATTGATCCCAATACCGCATTGATAGAAGGCTCTACTTATGATGTTGGTATCAACATTGGCAGTGAGAACAATACGTTGATAGAAAATCTCAGCTTTCGTCATTTTACGCAAAAAGGAGTTCATATTGGTGCTTCAAATGATAGTATTGTGAGAAACAATCATTTTGAATACAACGTCCGAGGTCTTAGCGCATGGAATAGTCCTAATGTATTATTAACAAATAACACCTTTAATCATCAGTTCAATAATTCTATTGGATTAAGTGCTTCGTCTGGTTTTGATGTCCAAAACAGTATTGCTGAAAAAAATATCATTACCAATACTGCCCTCTATCCGGTTTATGGGGCAAGATATGATGGTGTTTATCAAGGTATTGGTATTAATGTCGCTGGCAAAGCTTACACGGTCCGCCAAAATACTATTGAAAATAGTTCTCATGCTGGCATTGTTGTCACAAATGGAGGACATCATCTAATTGAAAATAATGTGATTCGTAACTCCATGTTGCTACTTAATGATGGAGGCGCACTGGTTATTGGTTCTGATGGCAATCAAATTCGTGGCAATTTCTTTCTCGGCTCAGTTGGCAATGTGGATGAGTCAAATGGATGCGGAGATATTAATAAGACCCCATGTCCACATCATCACACTTACGGCATGGGTATCGGGGCTAATAACACATTAAAGAACAATGTGATTGAAGGTAATACCGTTGCTAACAATGCCCATGAAGGTATTCGCTTAAATAGCTTCACTAACAGCACAGTTCGTAATAATATCGTCTATAACAATCAGAAAAATCAGATTGTGGTAGAAGATATCTATGGCTCTAAAATCTCAAACAACAATGTGGTTGAAGATAATATTATTTACCCATTGAGTCCAGAACAACGTGGATTAACACTCACCAATCTTACAAATCATGGGAGTTTCGATAATAATTATTATTGCAATCCCTATTCAGAACTGGTACTCATGCGGGATAAAAAGAAATACGCGCTCGCACATTGGCAAAACATTTTTGCGCCTTATGAGCAAAATTCTAAGTGGTGTGGTATTACTGTTGAAGAATATAGCGTTTCCAATGTTGGCACGAATCTCATTCAAAATTCCACCTTTGATGTTGGTGTTTCTAACTGGAATGACTCAGGTGCTTCAATAATTGCCCATGACACTACCCAAACTAAGATGGATGGTGGGAGTTTAAAAGCGGTTTACAATGGTACCGGTGACGCTAAAGTCATACCTAAAGGCTTTACATTAAACAGTGGGCAGTATTACCGTTTAAAATTTAGCGTCGTTGGTAATGGATTTGGTACCATCAAGTTGAGAATTAATAATACTGATCCAAATAACCGAGCGATATTAAAAGAAAGCTTTTTTGCTTACGATCAAAATCGTAAAGAGTACGAAATGTTCTTTCAATCACCGGTAACCACTAATTTTGGTAAAATGTTACTTTTTACCACACAAGATAGTGCTAATACCTATTGGCTAGACAATTTCACGTTTGAGCCGGTGACAGTGACTCTTAATGATGCGACTCAGCAATCGCCTCTTTTTATGAATCAAACGGCACTGTCTAAAACCATTAGTTTGGGAGGTACGACTTACTATGATTTAGAGGGTAATCCGGTAACTGGGAGTATTACTCTCGCTCCCTTTTCCTCTCAAATACTGGTAACATCGGCTCCACCACCGCCTCCACCGGTAACGATGACTATTAGCCACTTAGGTAATGGTAGTGGTACAGTGGCTAGTACCGGTATTAATTGTGGTGTGGATTGCACAGAAACTTATACTTATGGCACACCTATTACGTTAACAGCTACGCCAAATGCCGATTCCACTTTTACTGGTTGGACGGGTACTGGCTGTTCAGATAATGTCACCATAACAACTCACATGAGTTGTACCGCTAATTTTGCTTTATCCAATCACACCTTGACATTGAATAAAGCCGGGACTGGCAATGGCACTATCAGTAGTGTTGGTATTAATTGCGGTACCGATTGCACAGAAAGCTATGTTAATGGTACTGCGGTCAATTTAACCGTCATTCCAGATGCTAATTCCACTTTTACCAGTTGGACAGGTATTGGCTGTGCCGGCAACTTTGCGATCACTTCTGATATGAGTTGTACAGCTACTTTCACTTTGTCGAATGAGACATTAACGGTGAATAAAGCCGGAACTGGCAATGGCACTATCAGTAGTGTTGGTATTAATTGTGGCACCGATTGCACAGAAAGCTATGTTAATGGTACTGCGGTTAATTTAACAGTCATTCCAGATGCCAATTCCACTTTTACCAGTTGGACAGGTACAGGCTGTAGTAGCAACTTTGCGATCACTTCTGATATGAGTTGTACGGCTAATTTCGCTTTGTCCAATTATACGTTGACATTGAACAAAACTGGGACCGGTAGTGGTATTGTAAGTAGTACCGGGATTGATTGCGGTATTGATTGCGCCGAGAGTTATGTCAGTGGCACGGCTGTCATATTAACGACAACGCCAGCAGCGGATTCTATTTTTACCGGCTGGACGGGAACCGGTTGCGCTGATTCATTGACAATCACAGCTAATATGAATTGCACCGCAACTTTTGATCTCATTCCAGCTTCGCCAGTGAACTATACCTTAACGGTTAATTCAGCCGCCGGGACTGGTAGTGGCACCGTGAGCAGTACCGGTATTGATTGTGGGGCTGATTGCACTGAAAGTTATGTCAGTGGTTCTGCCATCACGTTAACGGCAACGCCAGCGGCGGATTCTATTTTTACCGGATGGACGGGAACAAACTGCGCTGATTCATTGACAATCACAGCTGATATGAATTGCACCGCAACTTTTGATCTCATTCCAATTTCACCAGTGAATTATACCTTAACGGTTAATTCAGCCGCCGGGACTGGTAGTGGCACGGTGAGCAGTACCGGTATTGATTGTGGGGCTGATTGCGCTGAAAGTTATGTCAGTGGTTCTGCCATTACGTTAACGGCAACACCAATGGCGGATTCTATTTTTGCCGGTTGGAGCGGTATTAATTGTGCTGATTCATTCAATATCACCACGGATATGAATTGCACCGCAACTTTTGATCTCATTCCAGTTTCACCAGTGAACTACACCTTAACGGTTAATTCAGTCGCCGGCACCGGTAGTGGTACAGTAAGCAGTACTGGGATTGATTGTGGAGTGGATTGCGCGGAAAGTTATGTCAATGGTTCTGCCATCACATTAACGGCAACGCCAGCGACAGACTCTATTTTTACCGGGTGGACAGGAACAAACTGCGCTGATTCATTCAATATCACAGCTAATATGAATTGCACTGCAACTTTTGAACTCATTCCAGCTTCGCCAGTGAACTACATCTTAATTGTTAATTCAGCCGCCGGCACCGGTAGTGGCACAGTAAGCAGTACCGGAATTGATTGCGGTATTGATTGCGCGGAAAGTTATGTCAATGGTACTGCTATCACATTAACGGCAACGCCAGCTACAGACTCTATTTTTACCGGATGGACAGGAATAAACTGTGCTAATTCATTCAATATCACAACGGATATGAATTGCACTGCGACATTCGACCTCAATCCAGTATCACCGCCACCGTCATTACCTAGTTACGCATTGATGGTTAATACCCTCGGTAGTGGCAAAATTATTAGCAATCCAACTGGCATTGCTTGTGGCACAGATTGTATTCGCTATTATGCCAGCGGTACGATGGTTACCTTAACCGCTATCCCTGATAACGGTATGAATTTTATTGGTTGGGCTGGTGCTTGTAGTGGTTTGAGTAATTCCATTGAAGTCTTTGTCAATAGTGAGAAAACTTGTACGGCTCAGTTTGAACCCATAGAAAGTTCATCAATACCAGATACCTCAGTGACTTATCCTCTAACGATAACCACCATCGGTAATGGCATTATCACCAGTGAACCCGCCGGAATTACTTGTGGTGAAAACTGCTTGGCTGATTACGCTACTGATACAGTGGTTACGCTCAGTGTGAATTTATTAGCCGGTAATGTTCAGTTTGTGGGTTTTAGTGGCGATGCTGATTGTCTTGATGGCTCCGTCACCATGAACCAACCAGTGAATTGTGTAGCCAGCTTTGAAACTTTTGACGTTGGCACTGAAATTCCTAATGATAACATTGGAGAGAATGCAACGGACAATGCTACTAACACGCCAGTGAATGGCAATGGAGACAATACAACGGACAATGGTACCAACACACCGGTGGATGACAATGGAGAAAACACAACGGACAATGGTACCAACACGCCGGTAAATAACAATGATAATTCAGAATTACCACCCACACCCGGAAATTATCGTCTAACTATGACGACGATGGGTAACGGAATAGTCAACTCAGAACCAGTTGGTATTACTTGTGGTGAAGAGTGTATTGAAGATTATCTCAAGGATAGCGTTGTCGCTTTTACAGCCACGTTATTAGATGATGGCACGCAATTTATTGGCTTTAGTGGTGATGCTGATTGTTCTGACGGTTTAGTGACGATGAATCAATCGTTACATTGTATTGCCATCTTTGAACCGATGACAGTCATTTCTGATGAAATCACTGAGACAGCGAGTGACATCGTAGAAAGTGACAATGAAGTGTCAATATCCCCGATTACGTTGCCGATGAATTATTTTCTGACGATAACCAGAATCGGTAACGGATATGTGAGCAGTGAACCGGCTGGCATTCTTTGTGGTGATGACTGTATCGCAAACTATCCAAGTGATACGATGGTTAATTTTACCGTCGGATTAGAAGCTAACACCCAATTTTTGGGTTTTACGGGTGATCCCGATTGTTCTGATGGGGTTGTCATCTTGACAAAACCCACTCACTGTATAGCGACTTTTCAGGCCCTTAATCCTGGATACATCCAATTTGCAGCAGATGAATATAACATCAGCGAAGAAGCTGAACAATTAATCGTCACTGTCAAACGGCTTGGCGGTTACGAAGGAACCGTTATCGTTAATTATGCGACTAAGGATAATACAGCCATTGCGGGCCATGATTATGTTGATATTTGGGGAACGCTCAAATGGGAAGATGGCGATAAAAGTGATCGAATTTTAACCATTCCGTTGCTTGATAATGAAGAAAACGATGGCGATAAAACATTCACATTGGCCCTCTTTGGCTTTTCTGGTAACCAAGTGACAGTGACAATTTGGGATAATGAGATGCAGGTGGCTGAGCCGGTCGAAGCAGGGCCAGGGCCGGTCGAAGCTGATGAACGAACTTGTCCAACCAGCGATTTGGTTGAGGAGGTTTGCAATGCCCAAGGACAAACTTTGAGTAATTTAAGAATTGCACAAGCGGGCCAATTGGAGAACGCCGTGTTAGAAGGTAATGTCATCAATAATGGATGGATTTCTAATGCCACGATCCAAGCAGACACCACATTAAGCGGTGGTATTGTCAGTGGTTATATCAGCAATCAAGGCCTCATGGAAAACTTTGAATTTCGTGGTGCCAGAGTGAGAGGTGGGACATTAAAAGGTCTCATCACCAACACGCAAGATGGCGCAATTGAAGATGTTCTGTTAGCAGCATCGGCTGAAATCAATGGAGGCCAAGTAGCCGGCAACATTCGTGGTGACGCTGAGGCCCCGGCCCAATTGAACAATCTCAATGTTCAAGCCGGTACGACACTATTTCATGTCATTATTGGTGACAATGTGCAAATGCCCAGCGATGTGAGCTTAGGACGCGGAGTACGATTTGCCAATCGTCAACCCATTCCAACCGAGTTGGAATTGATTACAGTATTGCCCGCTTTACCAACACTAACTTGTGTTGAGCAAGGAACGATGCCAGAATCGGTAGATTTACGCGCCGATGTTTGGCAGCCCAGTGATGGTATTTTACCTCATATCAATGAGTTATCGGCTTTGATAGACAATGGTTGGGAAATCACACAAGAGGAATCTTATGGTTATTTGCAATTGACCATCGCGGAATGGCATTATGCCGTACAGCCAATGTCCATCAAATACACCACCGCACTAGCCAATTTGCAAGTGCAAGATAATCAAAGCACACGCTTTTTGATTGACGGTGGTTTAGATATCTTGACACAACCGGCTGTGCAAGCTCCTTGTGATTTACTGGCGGCTTTGGAAAACATGGGATTATCTGATTTGATGGGACAAACCAATGGCAATTTGAAAATTCCAGCATCCGATAACAGTTGGTATAGTGCCAGACCGCATTTTGCGTCAATAGCACTAACAACAGATACGGAACCGGGATTATATTTGTCCGAATCACTGATAGTCAAAATGGGATTAGTCGCGGCCCTTGTGTTTATTGATGAAGAAGGTATACGCCGTCAACAAGCGTTTTATCCGGGGTTAGCAGTGCCAGAAGCATTATACGCTTCAGCGCAAGAAATCGTGATAGAACCTTACGGTTTGGTGAATTTTAAATTGGATGGGCAAAGCTATCGTGGAGTCGTGGATTACTTAGTCACGTCATCCAGTTTACCAGTACCAGAAAAAGTGCAGATTATCCCGCTATCAGATATCAATCAAGATGGCACAGCAGATTTTGCACTACTCTATCCCACTGGAGAACAACAAAGCGTGTTTGCAATGCCATAATTGGTAATTGGTAATTAGCAAGCGTAGGGTGTGTCCCACGTATCTTTTCCAATTCCAAAAAAAAAAGCCTCAAGGCTCGACAGCCAAGGGGCTTTTTTTGTCCATTTTGTCTGAATCATAAACTTCGTTCCAAGACAATCAAGTGCGTGGAACGCTTGCTACATGTTAGCTCATCGGGCTTGGCGATAAGGCTTCTAACATTGATTGAACAAATCACATTCTTTTCTCATTGAAGATAAACCAATGAATTCTGCTGCATCACATCCGTGAGTAATTTTCTCATATAGTATAAAATTATTGATAACTATTGACATATTTATACTAGATGTGATTACTCACGATACAAATCATTTTAAGCGGTTACAGAGCATTAAATGAGAAGATTGGACAAAAGCATTTCCAGAATAATGTTTAACTCGGCAATGTCACATTACAAAATAAATTTTGGACTCCGCCATACGGTTTTAATGAATTATTGTTCTAATTTAACAGGTTTTTATAGATAACATTAGAAAAAATACCTTTTCTGGTTTAAAATGATTTTGCACAGCAGAATTACTGCGTTGCGTTGTAGTCATTAGATACTTATTAGGATAATATCATGTTAGCTATTGAAGGTATTTATCAAAATGGTCAATTATTATTACCATAAAAGGTTTAATTTCTTCAACAGGTTAAAATTTGTTTTATTTCTTCAAAGAAACAGGTTTTGAAATAGATTTCTCAAAAAATAGACCTGATTTTATTATTATTTATAAACCAGAAAGAGAAAAATAGGGGACAGAATCTGTCAGGTTTGAAAAACCTGAATTCACTAAACTAAAAAGCCATTTTTTATTGACATAATCAAGCCCCTTCTCCAAAAATTTGAAGGTTTCACACGAACTCTTTTTTTGAACTTCTACAAATTTCGTTAGGAACATCCAGATGTACTTTGAACTAAAAAATATCGGCGCTATCAAAAAGGCTAAGATAGAACTTGCTAAATTGACGGTGGTTTGTGGAAAAAATAACACCGGTAAAACATATATTACCTATTCTATCTACGGTTTTTTGTATGAAAAATTTGAACTATTGACAAAAGCATGGGCATACATTCATGAATTAGAAAATCTTTCTCATGAAGAAAAGTTGAATAGTTTTAACAAACAATTAAGCAAACTTTATAGTCAACAATTGTGCAATATTTTTAATGTGAATCCAGATGAATTTGCTCATTCTGAATTTAAGATTGACCTAGATAATATTAATACTGATAATAGTCAGAAATTTTTAGACTCATTTCTTGAATCTTGTTTAGAAGATCGTTCTAGTCCCTTTATCGCTTCGGCAGAAAGAACCGGGATTCAATTATTCCAAAAAGAATTGGATAAACATAAAAACGAATTAATCAAAAAATTGACTAAAACTCGTGATTTCAATTTATTAGAAGAAAGTCTCGCTCGTTTTGCGTTGCCAATTGAAAGGAATATTACTTTTGCGCGCGATTATGACAATGTCATTAAATCAAATAGTTTTTTAAAACAAGACTATCCAGAATTAGTGACTTATATTGAGGATATGTTGAGAGTCAAATATGAAATCATAGATGGACACAAAGTTGTGAGAGATAAAACAACCAATAAAGCTTTGCCTTATTACATGGCTTCCACCTCAGTCAGGGCTTTATTTGATTTACATCTTTGGCTCAAACACTTCGCCGAAAAAGGCGATATTTTGTTTATTGATGAACCTGAACTCAATTTGCATCCCGAAAATCAAATCAAAATTACTCGCTTGTTGGTGAATTTAGTGAATGCTGGTCTCAAAGTATTTATCACAACGCATAGCGATTATATTATCAAGGAACTTAATAATTTATTGATGTTTGCTAACGAGTTTCCTGAAAAATCAAAGCTTATGGAGCAACATGGTTATACACCCAATGATGTTTTACAGGCTCAAGATTTGAAAGCTTATATTACTCATATAGAAGGTACCGTTTCAGAAGTTGAAACAGATGAATATGGTATGATACAAAGCGGTTTTGATGAAGCCATTGTTCAGATTGATGAAACTTCAAATCAAATCATTTCGGCTATTGATAACTTGTTAGAATCATGAAATTACATAATCTTATTAATCCCAAACTTGGGCTAGCAATTAAAGATAATCGGGTCACGCTTTTAGAAAAACAAACCGAAGAAAATGCCCTCAAAGAAGTCACTATTTCTCAAATACCTGATAACGTATTCTTTTTTAAAATGGATCAAGAAATAGTTCGAGTTTGTAAAAATGAAAACAATTGTGTCGGCAATTACACGATGGAACAATGCCAGAACTGTTTTTTAGATGATAAGAATAATAAGATTAATAAAAGATGTGATTTCATTATTTTTTATTATAAAAATAGTGAATTATATCTATTTTTTGGTGAATTAAAATCTAAAGGATTAGAACCAATTCAATATGAAAC
>Ga0233403_10001141_pt1 | contig 12463 bp, 7 predicted proteins | sample Na_oxic_1_MG_FD_179866 | JGI IMG/M metagenome (GOLD analysis project Ga0233403, IMG submission 179866) | Seawater microbial communities from Saanich Inlet, British Columbia, Canada - Na_oxic_1_MG | ecosystem: Environmental > Aquatic > Marine > Inlet | place: Canada: British Columbia | collected...
CTTGATTTCAAGAAAAATCTTTCCTAACTGAGGCTATTTTTTAGAACCACGATCTCTCCCTCCCCCTAACCCCCTCCCGCTGGGAGGGGGGACCGCACCGTGGAATTTTCTATTTGTTAGCTAAAACCAGAAATAATTATATAATATAACTATTTATCGTTTCTTCCAACCAATAGGGAAATTCCACCGAGTGATCCCAGCGGGAGGGGATTAGGTGGTCCCTGAGCTTGTCGAAGGGGAAGGGAGAGATCGTGAACACAAAAACAACATGAAAAATACACCTCCAAAAAAGCTCAAACTGCACAGCCTAGGGGGAGGGAGAGTTCGTGCGGATAAACAATATTAGGATTAAGGAGATTTTTCTTAAGAAGAATCAAGCTTTTTGAAGCATTGTGCGTAACATGAGTAACTCATTTAGGATTGCTATATTCTCATTTATACTGGATATTGCCATAATTTGTGTCATTTCGAGCGTAGCGAAAAACGATACAAAATCCTCGTTTCAGTATAATCAACAGTTCAAAAATAAAAAATATGCACCTCAGTATTATTCTTCCCTGCCTTAATGAAAGCCAAAGTTTAAAAAATTTGATTCCAACGCTCACAGAAATTTACCCCAATGCAGAAGTGATTGTTGTTAATGATGGTTCGAGCGATGATTCAGCCAATATTGCACAAACTGCTGGAGCTAAAGTAATTACTCATCCCTATAGTATGGGTAATGGTGCGGCAATTAAAAGTGGTGCGCGTGCGGCCAGTGGTGATATTCTTGTCTTTATGGATGCTGATGGACAACATGATCCGCAAGATATTGAGCGGTTATTAGCAGAACTTGGGCATGGCTATGATATGGTGGTAGGGGCTCGCAGTGCAAAATCGCAAGCCAGTTTTGGGCGTTTGTGTGCAAACAGCTTTTATAATCAGTTTTCCAGTTGGGTAGTTGGACATACTATTGCTGATTTAACGTCTGGGTTTCGTGCCGTTAAAGCGGATAAGTTTAAAGAATTTCTTTATTTATTACCGAATGGTTTTTCTTATCCAACAACAATTACAATGGCATTTTTCCGCGCCGGTTATAGCGTCAACTACATGCCTATTGTGGCGCATAAACGTATTGGTAAAAGTCATATCAAATGGCTTCGAGACGGTGTGCGCTTTTTACTGATTATTTTTAAAATAGGTACATTGTATGCGCCCTTAAAATTATTTGGACCATTGAGCTTGGGATTTTTTTCATTAGGATTAAGCTATTATCTATATACCTTTGGCACAGCAGGACGTTTTACTAATATGGGCGTATTGCTTTTTATTACGTCACTACTGATTTTTTTAATTGGCTTAGTTTCTGAACAAATTACCCAGCTTCTCTATAGCCAAAAGAAAAACTAATCTTCAGTTATCAGGTATCAGTTATCAGTTATCAGTTATCAGGTATCAGGTGGTAGGTTGGGTTAGCGAGGCGTAACCCAACACCACTCCTTAAATTTATCTGTAGAACAGAAGTAAGTTGGGTTATGCTTCGCTAACCCAACCTACTTGGCTATTTTAGGAGAGTTTACTTGGAAAGTTGTATTTCACCAAATCGAAAAATGCTATAACTCAATGTGGCTCCCTCTCTCCGAGGGCTCTCATCGTTAGACACAAATATTTAAGTATTTGAAATAAAAGTATATTTCGTAGGTGGGTAGAGCGGGAGCGAAACCCACCATTTTCGAGGATTCGGTGGGTTTCGCTATCGCTCTACCGGCCCCCTACTCTTAACGATTTTTGACTTATGTATAACGATGAGCCGAGGACGGGGAGAGGAGCATTTTTGAAAGCAATTTAGTATCACATCTATTCTATAATTAACTCATCAAAATCAGTAGAAAGGTTGGCGACTCTTTTTAAACGAGTGATTAACTGATTCCAATCAACGTTTTTATTGTATCCAATCATATTAATCTGTGGAAGGCTTCCTCCTTTAATAATATAATAACCTTCTCCTGCTGGGCCTTTACCGGCTGGACCTGCACTTTTCATCTGACAAATACCCTCTTGTAAACGACAGCCCCAGCCAATACGTTGATAATAAAAATGTTTAAAAAAACGTAATATGCCCCGCGAAATAGTATTAACAGTACCGCCACCACTTAAAAAAGACAGATTTTCAATCGCTTTTTGGCTCATTTTATGTGGCAGTGGATCATTTTTTGGCGTTCCAAAGTAGGCATCAAATGATACCGGTTGCCAGTTGACTAAATGGAGTTGATGGATATAGCCCGATAGTTGACCTTGAATTTCTCCAAATTCGGTGAAATTGGTTAAGGTTTTAAGATTAATTTTGGTGACATCAATATCTGTTTTCAATGTTGGTATATCACCAAAGGGCTCATCTAAACGCAATTGATGGACAACAATATCGCCATCAAAAACGCGCATTTTTAATTCCCCATCCATTTTTAACTGATTATTGCGATAGCTCACAGAAGGAATTTCTCCAGACACTTTTCCGCTCAAAGGAGGCCATTCTAAAGTCGTGCTAACAGTCCGCAAAGAAATCGGATACAATTTACCATTCAGTTGCCAAGCCATATTGTCTTCGCCCAAGTTTGCAAGGCGAAATTGTTCAATGCGTAGCGCACCATCGAAAAGTGGTTGATACCAAGGAGCGAGTAATTTTATCTCGCTACCATGCCAATTGACACGTAATTGACTGGTTCCAAGTGGAATTGAAGACGCAAAATAGGCACTTGCCCAGTACAAATGACTTGGTAAATTAGTGGCATGGTTATGCCATTGCATTTTACCGTGAAGTCCTTTGATACCAAAACTGTTTTGTTGATCTTCTAAGTTAGCCTCATACAAATGTGCAATCCAATGACGATTATCTTCATTCCAATTAAATGCTATTTTGATGGCACCACTTATTTTCACATCACCCAAAGCATTATCACTATCTTGCAACCATGTTTGTAAGTAATGAGTATAAAATGATTCTAATAATGTTTTTTGTGATCGTATCGTCAGTGCATTAAGGGCCCATTTTTCATCTTTTAAAGCCAATTCACAACTACCCTGTAATGTAACAACATCAGTATGTGTATAAGTGAACTGATGTATATTTAAATATTGGGGTTGCCACATCAAGTCAACCGCCATTGTAACCGGTTTATCTTCAGTTACTGCCATATAAATCGGATCAATATACACTTCACCCTGTTCAACAGTGAGCCTACCTTGTACTTGAAATCCTTCTTCGTTTTTAACAGAATTTAAAGTCTGAAATCCCTTATTCATAAGGGCATTCCCATCTTCCTTTGGAATAGTGGCTAGGAGTGAGGGCTTTGACCCCAAAAAAGAGGAATAGGAGGAATTTATTCTTTGATGGGATTTTTGAGAATTTTTTGGGTTAAAAACAGTTTGTCCTTTTTTTGCCTCCAGTGCAATTTTCACTGCCAGCTTTTCGCCAGCATACTTACCTTCAACATCAGAAAAACTAAAATCATTGGCTTGTCCTTCCACAGAGATAAGACGCACCTCATCGTTTCCAGACAGATTGATTTTTAATGTCGTGCTACCCCCAAAAGTAAAATCAACGGGTAAATCAATCAATGTGCTGATTTGAGTCAATAATTTTTCAACCTTAATGTCATTGATATTCACTTGTGCTTGCCAACCTGCTGGTACAGAGTTCGCTTGTAAAGTTAATTTGCCCTCAGCAAAAGCTAACTCTGACACATAAAGGTCAATTTGTTGGGAATTAAAAAAATAAGTGAATGATAAATTAAAGGTCGGTTTATCCAATAAATTGCCCCCGATATGTATAAGAGCATCAGAGCAAGATATTTTTTCAATATTATATTCAGCGTGTTGACAAATTAAGTGAAGTTTTTCTAAAGGTTTTTTTAATATGGGCAAAGAAACAGAAGCAATGTCTAAAGTCAGAGCGATTTGGTTGCCATTTAACCATTGTAGTTGAGCTATTATTTCCTCAGCTTGCCAACCAGTACTGCTTGTTGAACCGAGTTTAAGTATTATGTTATCAATAGCAAACACATAAGATGTGCTGTATAAACAATAAAAAAATAGCCATATCCTTATGATGGCATTCATTTTCACATTCAACAATTGAAGAGTTGGTGTTTTTTTGATGCTTTTGATTTTGACCGTAGGTGGTACCTCAATGCCATAAAGCTAAGGAATAAGAATTTAATAACTTTCAAATTTGAATGTCCAAACCTACCAGGTTTTAAAAACCTGGCAGATTTAATGTCGAGTTTTATTGAATCATCATTCATAATGGGTAACATGTTATAATTATTAGCCTTTGAGATATTATAATCAATAAGGAACCTCGAAAGCACTATAGCAATATTCACTTGTGTGGATCAATATTTTGATTTGTTGCCTTCGACATAATTCGACATGATTCGACAGGCTCATCAACCGAGTTCATCAACCGCTCAGGCAACCGTAGCCTGAGCTTGTCGAAGGCGAACCGGGGTATATTCAAGTGATAAGTGCTATATCAACAAATACTATTTCTTTAAGAAATAGCTTATGTAGAAATCTCTAATTTCAAACGACGTATTTTTAGACTTTCCCTATAGATGCTATGGCATTGAGGTACAATCTACCGTATATTTAGAATAACTGTGGATGCAATCTATAATATATTAGAATCCAATAAATTATATTTTTCAACCAAAAAAGTTACAATCAGTATTTTTTTAGTCGCTAAAAAATGTCGATTTCTTGAAGAAATCAGATTTTTAAATTAACAATTTTTTTACCAAATAACAAAAATCCATCTTAAAAAATCATGGTAAACACACCCACATCATTTTCTGACACACGCTTGAGTTTTTTTCGTTCACTGCGAGGCAAACTGATTTTACTCTTTTTAGCCGTTTCACTTATTCCGCTTATTACTGTGGGATGGATTGCGTATACACACGCCCAGAACGCATTAAAAGCGGAAGTGATTAATAAATTAATCGCGGTACGTGATATTAAAGTCAACCGGATTGCCGAATATTTTGATGAACGCCTGAGCGATTTGAAAATACTGTCCAAAAACCCATTCACTATCAAAGCATTAAAAGAATTTGAACAAGCAATTCATGTCGATATGGCCACTTCAGATACAGACGAAACGAGGATTATGAATACCCACTATCGTTCCCAATATCTGGGTAAATCTGACAAATTGCCGGGAAAAGAGGACAGTGCTTACAATACCGCACATGCACAGTATCATCCCATCTTCAAAACATACAAGGAAGCTTACGGCTACTACGATATTTTCTTAGTTGAACAACACAGCGGCAATATTCTTTATACCGTTGAAAAAGAAGATGACTTTGGTACTTCCTTATTAACTGGACCTTATGCAAATACCAACCTGGGCCGTCTTTATCAAACTGTCATCAAAGCTCCAAACCATGATTTTGCCGGTATGGAAGATTTTGCCTACTATGGGCCCTCAAATGAAGCCGCCTTATTTATCGCTTCACCTATTTTTGATGATTCTCAAATTGTTGGCGTATTAATTTTCCAAATACCAACCACTCAAATCAATGCCATTATGCAAGAACGTACCGGTCTTGGTCAAACCGGCGAAACCATCTTGGTAAGTTCCGAGGATTTTTTATTGCGTTCCGACTCACGTTTTTCCCAAGCAAGTACCCTGCTTAAACAAAAAGTGGATACTGGAGCTACTCGTGCTTCGGCGGTTGGTATGACTGGCGTAAAAGAAATTCTTGACTATCGTGGCGAACCGACCATCATTGCCCATACTCCCCTTCATTTGCCCGGTGTTAAATGGTCATTGAATGCTAAAATGGACAAAGTCGAAGCCTTCGCAGCTATCCAATCGCTGTTGAACTGGATACTCATTATTATCGGAATAGGTACCGTCATAGTCATGGGTATTGCCATCTATTTTAGCAATTCCATCGCTAAACCCGTGCAGAAGATGACCCATATTGCTCGCCAATTAGCAAAGGGCAATATGAACATGACGATTGAAGTCAACAACCAGGATGAAATTGGACTTATGGCCGATGCCTTTCGACAAATGATTACTAACATGCGATTGGTGATTGAAGACATTGTGCAATTATCCCAAGGGATCGCTGTTGGCAATTTGCGTGTTACTCCCAACGCCGAATACCAAGGAGATTTCATCCAAATCAAAAATGGGTTAGAAACCGCTTTATCTGATTTACGGTTTGTTATTCAGGATATTGATCATGTTTCCCAAGGATTAGCGGAAGGCAACTGGGAAGTCAGGCCCACGATTGAATACCAAGGAGATTTTATTCAAATCAAAAATGCCTTGCTCTCCACTGCCAACAAATTAGCGAAAGCGACCATCAAAAACACGGAACAAAATTGGCTTAAAACTGGACAAACGCAATTAAATGACCAGTTAAGTGGTGAACAAGATATTTTACAAATTGCTGAACAGGCTATTAATTTCATTACCCCTTATGTCGAATGCCAAATCGGGGCCATTTATCTCCTTGAACAAGAATCGCAGTCTCTTAAAATGGTAGCCAGTCATGCCTATATGTGGCGTAATACGACAAACAATCAATTTAAGCTGGGTGAAAGCATTGTGGGACAAGCCGCTTTGGAACGGAAAACCATGATAATTGTTGATCCACCAGCCGGTTATATTTTTGTGCAATCAGGATTAGGAAAAGCCACACCAAAGAGCATTTTAGTGATGCCATTTCTGTACGAAAATGCGCTGAAAGGTGTCATTGAATTGGCTTCGTTTCAACTATTGACAGAAATACAAATTGAATTCCTCCAGCAAATTATGCCAAGTCTTGCGACTCTCATTAATTCGGCACAATCACGCCATCAAATGCAAGCCTTATTAGAACAAACGCAAACACAATCTCAGGAGCTACAAACTAAAACGCAAGAATTAGAGGAACAACAAGCGGTTCTTCAACAAAGTAATGAAGAATTGCAAAGCCAATCAGAAGAATTACAAGCGCAACAAGAAGAATTGCGCTATTTCAATGAGGAATTGGAAGAACGTACTAACGAGTTAGAAAAACAAAAAAATGAAATTCGTGAAAAAAATGAGGCTTTGGAACAACACCAAAAAGTCATTGAGGCGAAAGCTGAAGAAGTGGAACGCGCCAGTCAATACAAATCCGAATTTCTCGCCAACATGTCCCATGAACTACGCACACCTCTCAATAGTTTGCTCATTCTCGCCCAATTATTGAGCGAGAATAAAGACGGCACTTTGAACAAAAAGCAAATAGAATACGCACGAACTATTCACAGTGCCGGTTCGGATTTATTAGCCCTTATTAATGATATTTTGGACTTATCCAAAGTCGAAGCCGGAAAAATGGAACTCAATGTTGAACCGATGTCATTGAAAGATTTTGTCGATATCATTGAACATAATTTTCGTCATCTCGCTGAGGAAAAAGGATTGACTTTTGATATCACGCTTGCTGATGATGTACCAGTAACACTACACACTGATGGAAAAAGGCTCAATCAAATTATCAATAATTTGCTCTCCAATGCCTTTAAATTTACGTTAGAAGGTAAAATTCAGTTAGACATTCAAACCGTTTCAGATTCAGAGAAATCTAACAGAGATAGCTTGCTCCCTCTGGGAAAAGCTCAGGGAGAGGGTCAACAGACTAAATTCATTACATTCCGCGTTATAGATACCGGTATAGGTATTCCTAAAGAAAAACAAGGTCTTATATTTGAAGCCTTCCAACAAGCGGATGGCACCACCAGCCGTAACTACGGTGGTACTGGGTTAGGTTTGTCCATTTCTCGTCGATTAGCTTGCTTATTGGGAGGGGAATTACAACTAAACAGTGAAGAAAGCAGAGGAAGCACCTTCACATTATATTTGCCAGAAACGATCCCTTCAGGCAATCAACAGAAAGAACCATCCGCCTATACTTTGAGCGAAAAAATAACAACACAACCGTGGCTTAACGATAGTCAAGAAATTACTGAAGCTGGTGATAAGAAACCGCTTATAGAAATGAAGGATGATAGTTCTGGTGATAAGAAACCTCTTATAGAGGTGAAAGATGATAGAAATGTATTAACATCAGGAGACGACTCACTGTTAATTATTGAAGATGATCGTCAATTTTCAAATTTAGTCATTGAACTCGCACGAGAAAATGGTTTTAAATGTCTTCTGGCTGAAGATGGTAAAACCGGTTTACAATTGGCTGAGCAATATCAACCCATTGCCATTATTTTGGATGTCGGATTGCCACAATTAGATGGTTGGAACGTGATGGATAGGCTCAAAAACAACCCCAAGCTCAGACATATTCCTGTTCATTTTATGTCAGCCTATGATCAAGACCAAAATGCCAAACGGATGGGTGCCATTGGTTATTTGCATAAGCCTGTGAGTGTGAAAGAATTGGAGCAAGCCTTCAATTCGATACAACAATTTATTAGTAAAAAATTGAAACATATATTAATTATTACCGACCAAGAAGCGCGTCAACAAAAAATTTTAGAAATCGTTGAAGATGGTCATGTCAAATCTGTTTTAGTCACTAGTTGCCAAGCTGCGGATCAAAGCCTCAGTTCATTACAATTTGATTGCATTATTTTAGATGTCGAATGTGGTTCTGGGGCCGGTATTGAATTTCTCGTCCAATTTCAGAAATCACTAGAAGTCAGTCAAATACCCATTATTGTCTATGCAGATCGGGACTTGACAGTAGAAGAGGAAAAGATTTTGCAACAATGTGAAGATCATCTCACCATCAAAATTGTAAATTCACTAGAACGTTTATTAGATGAAGCCACTTTATTTCTTCATCAAGTGGAAGCTAATTTGGCACCTCATAAACGCAGCATATTGCGGATGGTACATGACAAAACGGCGATTCTCAAACAGAAACAAGTATTAATCGTTGATGATGATATGCGAAATATCTTTTCCTTAGCATCGGTACTAGAAGATCATGAAATGGAAATTGTCATTGCAAATAATGGTAACGAAGCACTGAAAAAGCTAGAAGAGCATCAGGGAATTGCCTTGGTATTAATGGATATTATGATGCCAGAAAAAGATGGTTATGAAACGATGCGAGAAATTAGAACACAACCCAATTATCGTAAATTGCCCATTATCGCACTGACTGCTAAAGCGATGAAAGATGATAAAGCTAAATGTATTGAAGCCGGGGCCAATGATTATCTTTCTAAACCGGTGGATACTGAAAAACTCCTTTCACTCATACGAGTCTGGTTATACCGCTAATTTCAATTATCAATTATCAATTATCAGTTATCAATTCATGTTACGCACAATGCTTCTCAATAGATACTGGAGCGAGAAATTAGCATGGGACTTGGAGTTCAAAGCGAAGCTTTGTCTTTGTTTGAAATGACAAGCTTTGCTCCCCAAATCCGTTATAGCAAACTTCACTTGTATGGATACTCTTTTGATGACTGTGATCGTAGGGTCAATGCCATTAAGTTAAGGGCAACCATAAAGGATTTCCCCTACATAAGTTCATGATTTGTAGGGGTAATCCCTTGTGGTTACCCCAATTAAAATCCTTAACTTAATGGCATTGGATCGTAGGGTGGGTAACGTCTTTTTGTTGCCCACCTATACATTTTAGGTCCATTCAAGTGATAAGTGCTATATAAAGAGAAAATCCTTAATTAAAACATTTTATCGTAGAGATTGATTGTAAGCTTCTTCAGAAATCGTATTCCAACGAGCATGTTCAATTTGAAAGGTTTTATAAGCTTTATAGACTTTTGCAAAAGCACTATCTTTAGCCGCTTCTTGTGTCAAGGTTTCTTGAGTTAATCGCTTAATTTCTTTGATAACTTCTGGCGGAAAGGGTAATATTTTAATATCTTTTTGCTGTTTGAGCTTTTGTAATGCTTTGCTATTTAATGCTTCAGATTCTGCGTATATCCATTGATTGAGAGAACGAGTTGCGACTTCAATGATTTTTTGCAAGTCTTTTGGTAAGTTTGTCCATGCTTGGCGATTGATGATTAATTCGAGTACTGTGCCAGGTTCATGCCAGCCGGGGTAGTAGTAATATTTGGCAATTTTTGGAAATCCGAAGCGCATATCGTGGAAAGGGGCTGCCCATTCGGTTGCATCAATAATACCGCGTTCTAAGGCGGTATAAATTTCTCCACCCGCTAACAATCTGGTTGTAACACCAGCTTTGGCCAGCACTTGACTGCCTAGCCCCGGAATACGCATTTTTAGCCCTTTTAAATCGTCAATGGTTTCAATTTTGTGACGAAACCAACCGCCCATTTGCACACCCGTATTGCCGGCTGGAAAGGGAAATAGGTTAAAAGGTTCATAGAGTTCACGCCATAATGCCAAACCGCCGCCTTCATAAAGCCAAGCATTCATACCATTGGCTGTCATGCCAAACGGCATCGCGCTCATAAATTGAGCGGCGGGAATTTTTCCGGCCCAAAATTGAGCGGTTGCATGTCCCATTTGAACGGTACCTTGCGACACGGCATCAAAGACTTCCAATGCTGGTACTAATTGGCCCCCAGCAAAAACTTGTATTTTGAGTCGTCCATTGCTCATCACTTCAATATTTTTAGCTAATTGCTCAGCACCTTCTTGAAAAATCGGAAAATTTGGGGGCCATGCTGTGACCATTTTCCAAGTAAAGGTTTTTGCTGGTCCGTTTGAAGAAGCTGGTGAAATGGCATTATCAGAAGAAGAATTGCAACTAGCGATTATCGTAAAGCTTACGATGAGAATGATTTTTTTTAGGGGAGTTAATTGAGACATGAAATCGCTTTTTTTCATTCCAAAGCTAAAGCTTTGGATTCCAAGCTATATGTTGGAGTCCAAAGCGAAGCTTTGATATTTTTAGGCTGTTTAAAGTTCATGGAATAAGAAATTTTTTAGATATTGAATTTCATTTCCCTTAATTCCTTCAATCTTTTTTCAATTCCTTCAATTTCTGCTTCCTCAATTCTTCCAAAGCCTTTTCACTGCTTTGTAAAGAGCGATCCTCATCTGTGAATGATACGCTATTACTGCGTGCCGAACGGTAATCTGCTATCCGTTGAGAGGTCGAATTCCAAGCCGCCGCTGTTCCACGACGGTTTTTATCGTAGGACATGGAAGAGCGCGCATGAATACCATGGTTTATAGCATCACCTATTGCGGCTAAATCGGCACTCAAGAAAACAAACTGCCAATCAAATTTCTCCTGCTTCTCCCGTATCATTTTTTCGATGTGGTCCTTTTTAAATTCACGACTGGAATTTTCTTGTCCATCTGTGATGATGACCATGACCACACGCGATGGTTTCTTATTTTCCTCCATATCGATCAGGCTTTTTTCCAAATCGTTTATGCCACGACCGATTGCATCTAATAAAGGCGTACTCGCACGTGGTACAAAAGTCTCTCTGGTCAACTCTGGTATTTCGGACAAAATTTGAAACTGATGTATGACTTCATACGGGTCTTGGGTATCGAATTGAACGAGTGTGAGAGTCGCCAAACCCGGTTCCGCTTTTTGCTGAGTTAAGAAAGCGTTGAATCCGCCTATCGTATCATCACGGATAGATTCCATTGATCCGGTACGATCAAGAATCACTGTAATGTGGGTATAGTCGCTTTTCATATCATATTTCCTCTTTGATATTTTTTAACTCATCAGGACAAAAAACACTAATAAGTGGCAACACATACGAGTTATTAATACTCGGTTAAATTTAGCCACGCCAATCGTAACCCCTTTAGAGTTATTTTCGGAGACTCACGATGATTACCAATGAATTATTAATCATGAAAAATCTCAAACCCAAAAAAAATTGAATGAGATGGCTCAAAACAATTTGGTTAAATATGGTCTTGGAGTCCAAAGCTTTAGCTTTGGTGTTGGAGTCCAAAGCTTTAGCTTTGGTGTTGGAGTCCAAAGCTTTAGCTTTGGTGTTGGAGTCCAAAGCTTTAGCTTTGGTATTTAATTATTGTAGTGCTTGATAGTAGGCATCATCAGCAATGGCATTCCACTCAGCATATTCAGCTTGAAACTTTTTATAGGCTTCGTACACTTTTTTGAATGCGGCATCTTTTGCGGCTTCTTCAGCTAAGGTTTCGTCTGTTAAACGCTTGAGTTCTTTGATAACATCGGGTGGGAAAGCTAAGATTTGAATGTGAGATTCTGCTTTGAGTTCTTGTAATGCTTTAATATTCAGAGCTTCAAATTTAGATAACATCCATTGATTGATAGAACGCGCGGCGATTTCAATGATTTTTTGCAAGTCGGCGGGGAGTTCCTCAAAAGCTTGGCGATTGACAATTAATTCCAGTGCCGTACCCGGTTCATGCCACCCCGGATAGTAATAATATTCTGCAATTTTATGGAGTCCTAACCGTTTATCGTGAAAGGGCCCTACCCATTCAGTCGCTTCAATTCTTCCGCGTTCTAGGGCCGTATAA
>Ga0233403_10001142_pt1 | contig 12459 bp, 9 predicted proteins | sample Na_oxic_1_MG_FD_179866 | JGI IMG/M metagenome (GOLD analysis project Ga0233403, IMG submission 179866) | Seawater microbial communities from Saanich Inlet, British Columbia, Canada - Na_oxic_1_MG | ecosystem: Environmental > Aquatic > Marine > Inlet | place: Canada: British Columbia | collected...
TTCCGGAGGAATGCCGCCGATAGTTAAAGAATCGTTATAAATGAGTTGCCGCTTGTCACGGGATAGTTTCATTTTTTCGACGCGCCAATCTAACGGCGTATTGGCTTTGTCCATCCGTTTTAATGGATATTCTGGTTGTTGTTCATAGTTCAGATGCCAGTTGCTCACTTACCCACCCAAGCAAATAAGTCATTGATTTTATTAAGATAATTTATCCATTGTGGTTGCCGTTTTTTTGGATAAGTATATGATTTTTCAATTTAATGAGTTCGTTTTAGAATTGAAAATTCTTAAATAAATTCAAGGCATTAAACTAAATCATCAAATTTTTAATTGCCATTTTTAGGTTGCATTTTTTGTCAAAGAATTCTTGGTTCTGGTATTATAGCAAAGCTAGGATAATTTGATTATCTCAAGATTGATTATATATGTTTTTAAGACTGAATTTTATAATCATTTTATGCTGGCTTAGCTATAACATCGAATAATGTTGTTATCCTTGATAATGCTAAAAGCCATTATGATGAAGATGCTATTGTTATGATTGAAGCTACCGGGGCTGGGGTCATCTTTCTCCCACCATATTCACCTGAATTAAATCCAATTGAACACATTTGGTCTAAAGTCAAAAGTTTTATTAAAAAAACCGTTATTTCAAGTACAGAGGAACTTTACCAAGCTATAGCCGCTGCCTTGGAAATGATTACCCCTGACGATGCCGAAAATTGCTTCCATCACTGCCTCTAAAATTGTACCTTACGCAATCGGGAAACGCTAGAATAAAGATTCTCCTAAGATTTGGAGAGTTAGGGGGACGCTGGGAATTTAACCTGATTTGTCCCCTTTATTAAAAAACTCATTATTTATCAATTACTTAAATCCTATTCTCAAAATTAAACGATTGAAGGTTAGGAGCGATAAAACTACCCCGGTCGTTTAAACGGCTTAAAATGCCATACAAGGCATTTGACGGGCATACATTTATAAAACTATGATTTTTAAGGCATTTTTTACCTGAAAATGGTTGGCCGCCCTACGCTTTGGACTCCTGAACCATAAATTTTCAGGTATTATAAATTTTGGGTAGGGTGGGCAACGTCTTTTTGTTGCCCACCGGGATGGCTGAAAATTTGTGCTTCGGTACTTAGCACAAAATTATCATCTGAAAAGCTATAAAGTGCGCTAATAAAAATATTTCCGGTTAAAAGCATTGTTTTTTATTGGCGAATATGTTTTAATACGCTCAAAAATGACGAGAGAATCAAGTAAGCGGGCGGCACGATACTCCAAGGTACGTTTCTATCGGCCCGCTTGTCCACCATTTTGAGGACTCAATACTAACAATCTGCTGGGCATTGGAAAAAAATAGCAGAAGAAAATAGAAAATTAAATGTGGTCTGTTCCCTCTTTTGCACAGACAATGAAGTTCCCATAGTATCCACAAAAGGTAAAGCACCCAATTCCGTTAGGCACAATTTTTGCTTAAATAAAATAATATAAGCTTATTGTTATTTAAGCTTTTTTTAATGTTCAAGAAATCCGATTTTTTGAAAAAATTGGATTTCTGACTCGTTAAAATACTCACGAAATTTCTGGAGAATTTAACCATTCAAAAAGTAAGCTATTTATAGCACAAATCGTGCCTAACACTATTGCAAAGCACCACAAACAATGTACATTTAATAATCAATACCGTTGCCAATTCATGCAAATAAAATAGGGTTATTAACATTTTTCATTAAAATTCAAAGGCTTATAATTTTTAGCACTTTGACAGCCAGAAATTCAATAGAGAAATAACCACATTTTATATATTTGTTTTGGCGAGGATATTGTTCCAATTGATAATTTGTTATTTCCAACCATCAAATGAAAATAACTTTCAATTCTCAATTGATCCAATGGAGGATCTAAAATTATGACGCAAAAATATTCATCTGCCCCGTTGGGTAGTGGTCCAAGTTTGGGGACTACTACATCGGCAGAAACCCAATTTCCACAGAACAACGAAGGTGGAAATGATTCCTTTTTAAGGAAAGTTAGGGCATCCGTTAATTCAATGGCCAGTTTAGCCACTGTCGGGGTATTCGCTGCCATGTTTGCGGGCAACAGTGCTGCATATATAATTGAGTTTGACCAATTTGATTATAGTGTAGATGAAGGTGGTGTGGCAATGATTGGGGTTCAGCTATCTTGTGATTATTCCACTGAACTTTTTGAGATGGGTTCAGTATCCGTCTGGTATGAAACCGGCGATGAGACGGCAACGGCTGGTGACTATACTGCGGTTAGTGGAGAACTGATATGGGATGCCAACGACTGTGATTCAACTCAGATTTTTGAAGTGTCTACTAACGACGATCTTGATGTTGAAAGTAACGAAACTGTTCGCCTTATTCTTGATAAGAACACAAACTTTCCACTTGAGACGCAACTCACCATCCTTGACACTGATCTGCCAACTTTTGATTTTTCAATCTCAGACTCTAGTGTTAGTGAGAATGTCGGTGTGGCAACCATTGATGTGACAATGACTTGTCAGACCGATCCTAATTCTTTTCCGGTATCCGCCTCGTATAGTACCAGTGATGGTACGGCAACGGCTGGTGATGACTATACTGCGGTTAGTGGGGAACTGACATGGGCTGCTGATGGATGTGGTATAACCCAGACTTTTGATGTGCCTATTCAAAATGATTCAGAAGTTGAAGGGGACGAAACGGTTAACCTAAGCCTTGACGGCATTAACACGGCGGTACTCACCATCGTTAATGACAATTCGGCACCACTAGCACCAACGGCACTATCTACTACTGCTGTTTCACAAACCCAAATCAATCTATCTTGGATTGATGGTAGCAATAATGAAACTGGCTTTAAAATAGAACGCGATGGTATCTTAATCAAAACTACAATAGCCGGTATAAATAGTTTTGATGACACCGATGACACCGGTTTAATCTGTGGAATTACCTACAACTATTCCGTAAAAGCCACAAATGCAACCGGTGACTCTGACGCAGCAACGGCAAGTGCGACAACCCAAGATTGTCCGGCACTTAATACCCCAACATTCACCAGCGAGCCTATAACTGAAGCTAATGAAGGTGCTCTCTATACTTACAATATCAGCTTCACAGATGTGGATGGCGATAGTTTGAGCATCAGGGCATCAAGCGCAATGCCAGAATGGCTTACTCTGACTGATAATGGTAATGGTACAGCTACTCTAACAGGTACTACACCAACTGGCACTACAAAAATCTATGAAATCTATGATGTAATTTTACAGATAGAGGATGGAACTTGGACTGTTGACCAACACGTTTTTATAACTGTAAAGACCAAAGCGGCCACGCCAACAGCCCTAACCGCGAATGCTGTTTCGTCAACCCAAATCGATCTAAATTGGGCTGATAACAGTAGCGACGAAACTGGCTTTAAGATAGAACGCAATGGTGCCTTCATTGAAACCACAGCAGACAATGCCGTTAAATTTAATGACACCGGTTTAAGCTGTGGAACGACCTACAACTATTCCGTAAAAGCCACCAATGTTGAGGGCGATTCCTCCGCAGTAACGACAAGTGCGACAACCCAAGCTTGTCCTCAGGTCACTCCTGCTAATAAGGCCCCAACATTCACCAGCGAGCCTATAACTTCTGTTGATGAAGGTGCTCCCTACACTTACACTATCACCACCACAGATGCGGATACCGGTGATAGTTTGAGCATCAGTGCGCCAACTAAACTAGCATGGCTCGATCTGAATGAGAATGGCGATGGTACAGCTACTCTAACAGGTACACCAGCTATAGCTAATGTAGGATCCCACGATGTCACTTTGCAGGTAAGTGATGGCACAGTGAATACTGAGCAAAAATTTACGATAACTGTAAAAGCTAAAGTGGTCGCCAAAACGCCGCCAACAGCACAAATGTCTGTAAGTCCGAAAACCGGTACTGCATCCCTCACAGTCAATCTGGATGGTAGTGATTCTTCTGACTCTGATGGTGAAATAGTTGCGTATGAGTGGGCTGCTTCGGATGGACAATCGGCATCTGGGACACCGGCTACGATGATTTTTGACAATGCTGGGACGTATGACATCACGCTCAAAGTCACAGATAATGATGGGTTGACCGCAACAGCGACAGATAGTGTGACGGTGAGTGCCAAAGCACCGCCGCCCCAAGTAATTCCTGGATTCAGCGGCTTAACAAAAATACCTGAAGAAATACCAGAAAGTGGTCTTGATCAATCGGTGAAGCTCGGCGACGGAGAAAACCGCGTTACTAAGGATCTAAAAATCGCTAAAGGTGGGAGTGTGAAAAACGCGGTTGTAGAATCACAAGTGACCAACAATGGGGTGGTTTATGGCTCGCGTGTTGCGACCGGTGGCAGCATTATAGGTAGTGTTAACAGTGGCCACACAACAACGGTAGCCGGCACATTGGACGGCATTGATTTTCGTGGTTACATTGTCAATGGCAGTAATGAAACTGGTGAGATTGTTGGAACGCTTGCCGGAGATATTGTCAATAATAGTGAAATCGGTGGCTATTTTGAAGATTTCAATTTAGCACCGGGTGCTACCATCACTGGTGGGGGCATACGGGGTATAATCTCCGGCGATGCTGAGAAACCGGCGGTATTGAAAGACCTCACGATTCATTGTGATACTGTGCTTAAGAATGTCATCATCGGTGAAGGTGTCGAAATCGCCCCTGAGTGTAGAGATGAAGTTTTGAAGGGTAAGAATGTGCAATTTGCCGATGGTGTTAAGGCTCCCTCAGAAGGAGAAGATGAAAAGGAAGTCGCAGAAGGTGTTGATTGCAGTAGTGAAAACAGCGATTATGAAGAAGGTCGGGAAGCTGGAAAGGCAGAAAGCCTAGCCGAATGTCAGCAAGCTGGAACCACAGCAAATTGTCCTCGTGTTGATACCCCCGCTTCATTTTCGCTAAGCGAAAAAAGTATTCTGAAAATTCCGGCGGTCGATGTCCCTGATGGCAAAGGAAGCTTCATACCTTATCAGGTGGAAATGAAACTGATATCGGCTGTGGGGGAGAAATTGACGTTTTCTGTGACTCATGCAGAGCCGATTCAATCGGAGGACACACCACCGTCATCTTCTGAAGGTCCTCGTTTTACCGACAATAAAGATGGTACTGTGACAGATAACCATTCTGGACTGATATGGCTCAAAAACGCAAATTGTTTTGGGATGCAAGGTTGGGACCAAGCTAAGGAAAAAGCCTCTAATTTAGCTGACAAAGATTGTGGGCTTACGGATGGCTCAACAGTGGGTGATTGGCGATTACCAAATGTCAAAGAACTGCAAAGTTTAATTAATTATGATTATTATGCGCCGGCACTTTCAAATGCCGCTGGAACGGGACAGTGGAGTGAAGGTGATGCGTTTTCGTCCGTGCAGACGTACTACTACTGGTCGTCTACCACGTTTGCTACCGACACGGGCTACGCGTGGTACGTGAACCTCGACGATGGCTACGTGAGCAACGACGACAAGGCTACCATGAACTACTTTGTGTGGCCAGTGCGAGACGGACAAATAGATAATTAGAGGCTTTGAAGGCTTTGACGGGGGGTGTCGGGGGGTGTCCCCCCGACTCAATTTTTTTTTGGCCTTTTTCCGGATTTTTTTACAGGTGTTTAACGATGGTTTTTTCGCAAAAATTGATAACTCGTTATTCTGAATTAAAAAAAGAAGTGCCAGATTGCATTTTGTTGATGCAAGTGGGAGCCTTTATGCAAGTGATGAACAAAGATGCTGAAGTACTATTTGAAGTAACTGGCTTGAAATTACAGATGGGTGGTGATGTTGATTCGCCAGTAAAATTAGGCGGTTTTCCTAAATCGGGACTGGATAAATATATTGGCAAGTTAGTTCGGGCCGGTTATTCAGTAGCGGTGGCTTTGCAAGATGATACCAAAGAACGGCATATTAAAGAGATTGTGCGAATAAGTAGTACAACGAATTGAGGATAACGGATTAAAAAAGAAGAAGTACAACGAATGGACGAAATAAATGAATGAATGAAATAAGTGAACTATTAATATTACTTGCGATAATTGATAACTGAAAACTGAATAACTGATAACTGAATAACTGAAAATTATGGCTCGTTATGATCATTTACCGATTTATCGGACTGCTTTTGACTTAGCGGTGCATATCGAAAAAATTGTGCGTCATTTTAGTCGCTATCATAAATACAGTTTAGGCACTGAATTACGCGAGAATAGTCGGCGTATTTTGGAACGTATTATTGAAGCCAATAATAGTCAAAACCGAGAATCTATTTTATTACAGCTACGAGAAGATTTAGAAAAATTTAAAGTGTTAGTGCGATTGTGTCATCAATCTGGCGGTTTTTCTAGTACTCGAAGTTATTTATATGTGAGTGAGCAAGTGGTGAATCTTGCCAAACAGAATGAAGGTTGGTTGCGCCAAACAGTTGATGTTCGTGGAAACCGAAATCGCGCTAATCAAAAAACAACGCAAAAAAAGAATGAAAATGTTCAATCTTCTCTGTTGTGATAACTATAGACTTTTAGAAAAATCAAAGTTATCAGACCTGCCAGGTTTTGAAAACCTGGCAGGTCTTAATACAAGGATTGAAAAACACCGATTTGGGAAGGCCGGGCATAGCCAGAACTAAAAGTGTGTAAAAGCTCTTTTGGGAGTGCTTGTATCATTGTGCGTCTGTCCCGCCCTTTGGAATTGAGACCTGACAGGTTTCCAAAACCTGTCAGGTCTATAAACCTTGGGCATAATTATACAGATTGTCGTACCGAAAGGCTCGGCAATCAGTGGTTCTATCTTTCGTCCAAACTTTAGTTTGGCATTCGATAGGAAAAGTGGACGGATAAAATGTACGTTTTCGTCCGTGCAGACGAACAACTACTGGTCGTCTACCACGTTTGCTACCGACACGAACAACGCGTGGAACGTGAACCTCAACGATGGCAACGTGAACAACGACGACAAGACTAACATGAACTACTTTGTGTGGCCAGTGCGAGACGGAGAATGATAGCCCGGTTGCCCCTTTTTTAATTGTTAATTATTAATTGTTAATTATAAACCATGACAAATCACCCCTTATTTAGCTTAGAAAATATTTATCACGCTTATCGGCAATGTAGCCGTCGCAAGCGTAATACTTATAATGCTTTAATTTTTGAGCAAAATTTGGAAGAAAATATATTAGAATTACACGAAACCCTCAATAACCGAAGCTATACCCCTAAACCGTCCATTGCATTCTTAGTCGAAAAACCCAAAAGGCGGGAAATTTTCGCCGCCGATTTTCGGGATCGAGTCGTGCATCATTTATTAGTGAATTACATGGAACCTCAATGGGAACGGCGTTTTATTCACGATTCTTATGCTTGTCGTCAGGGTAAAGGCACTCATAAAGCGGTTGAACGTCTGCGTACTTTTACGCGCAAAGTCACTGCGAATGAAACACGCCAAGCTTGGTACTTGCAGCTGGATGTGCAAGGTTTTTTCATTACGCTAAATCGCCAGACACTATTTAAGCGATTAGCAAAACATGAAACCGATGCAACTATACTTTGGTTAATCCAAGTCATCTTATTTAATGAACTGACTAAAAATTGCCGTTTGCGTGATGCTTGTCGTAGTGACTTTGAAAGTCTGCCAGCACACAAAACGTTGTTTAAAACCGCTCCCAATTGCGGTTTACCGATTGGCAACTTAACCAGCCAATTTTTCGCCAATATTTATTTAGACACTTTGGACCAATTTGTAAAGCATCAACTCAAAGCGCGTTATTATCTGCGCTACTGTGATGATTTTATTTTATTGTCTGAAGATAAATCACAACTTGAAACTTGGGAGTACCAAATATCGACATTTTTAAACGACCATTTACAGCTACAACTGAATGAACGACGAAAACTGCGCCCGATTTCGGATGGGATTGATTTTTTGGGCTATATTGTGCGCCCGAATTATTTACTGGTACGCCGGCGTGTGATTGGTAATTTATGGGAACGGCTAATTCGAGCCGAACAAGCACTTGGCATCAAGAGTTATGAAAATGGGCGCGTTGTCTATCCTTATCCTTGGACTTTATTAACCCAAATCTACCAATGGCTCAATGCCTATTTGAATCATTTTGGCAAAGCTTCAAGTTACCAATTAATTCAATCACTACGGCAACGTTTCAACTGGTTAGATGAATATTTTTATTTTTGTCAAAAAATGCCGGTACGAAAGAGAAAAACCGGAAAGAATATCCTAAAGAAAAAAGTAATAGTCAAACCACGAATCTTTAAAATCGTATTTCGTTGTCCAATCCCGCGCTATGTTAATTTTTATCATCAAACTCAATGGTTTATGGCGCATTTACACGGACATTTTGTGATAATACAGGTTGGAAATTTTTGGGAAATGCGTTATTCCCCAGCCTGTAGTTATCGTTTTCATAACCGCAATTTAGAGGAGATAAAAACATTATTATGGGATTGTTGTTTGCCAGTTGCTTGGATTTATGAAACTGGCCGCCAAATCAGTGGTATTTTGGAACGTGCTTTAACTTATCGTTGGTCAACGTAGATCGGGCTAGTTTTGCTAACTCAACATTTTTCTATATATATAAAAGCCGGGTAGGGTGGGCAAACAAAAAGACGTTTGCCTATCATTCATTTTCTCGTTCCCACGCGCCAGCGCGTGGGAACCAGCGATATTAAATCTTCATTCCTAAGGTCACTTTTTAAGATAGCTGTCATTGAGTTGGTTTATGCTGCTGACTCTATTGATATCGTAGCCAAGTTGGCTACGTGGTTTACATAAAAGCATTCAGCCACAAAATTCACTTGATTGAGGAATGCTATTGTGTGTTTCGGGAGCAGGTGTGATGTCACCGTGCGCCCTAGATGTGGAAAAATGAGGAAGTTTTTTATGAAGATGTTTAAACACATTGCCTTTGCATCAATTATTGCAATGGGTATTTCGGGAACTGCTGATGCAGATTCTGACGAAGAAAATTGTAGTGATGAAAACCGCAGTTATAAAGATGGTTTTGAAGTAGGAAAGGCGGAAGGCATAGCCGAATGTCAGGAAGCTGGAACCACAGCAAGTTGTCCTCATGTTGATACCCACGCTTTATTTTCGCTAAGCGAAGGTACTCTGCAAATGCCATTGGTAGAAGTCTCTGATGACAAAGGCATCACAACTTATCAGGTGGAAATGAAACTCATATCATCGGGTGCAGAAAATGAATTTACGTTTTCTGTGAGTAGTGCAACCCCGATAGAATCGGAAGATACACCACCGTCATCTTCTGATGATCTCCGTTTTACAGACAATGGAGATGGTACTGTTACAGATAACCTTTCTGGACTGATCTGGCTGAAAAATGCAAATTGTTTTGGGAAGCAAAAGTGGGACAAAGCTAAGAAAAGTGCTTCTGAATTGGCTGAGGAACAGTGTGGGCTTACGGATGGGTCAGCAGAAGGTGATTGGCGATTACCAAATGTCTATGAACTGCAAAGTTTAATTAGCCATGATTATTCTCGTCCGGCACTTTCAAATGCCGCTGGAACGGAACAGTGGAATAAAAATGATGCGTTCTCGAATGTGCAGGCGAACAGTTACTGGTCGTCTACCACGTTCGCGGACAACGCGGACAACGCGTGGCACGTGGGCCTCAGCGATGGCTGGGTGGGCAGCGAAAGCAAGAAGACTGGCACGTACGTGTGGCCGGTGCGAGACGTTAAATCTGCTACGACTGAATCGGTTGAAACTCCGGCTGAAACCTCGGAAAATGCTGGCTCGGCTGAACTCTCGGAAGAGGCTGGCTCAACTGATACTCAAACTGACTCGACTGAAACTGGTGAAAGTAATGACCCGGAGGAATCTGTAGATGCCCGTTATACAGACAATGACGATGGTACCGTCACAGATAACAATACTAAGCTGGTATGGCTGAAAAATGCGAATTGTTTTGGCGAGCAAGATTGGGACACAGCTATGAACAGTGCAGCTAAGTTAGCTAATGAACAGTGTGAACTGAGTGATGGTTCAAAAGCGGGTGATTGGCGTTTACCAACCAAAGAAGAATGGGAAAAAGTAGTAGACGATAAAGACTATTCTATCAACGTGTTAGAGGATGCGTTTTCGTCCGTGCAGGCGAGCGCCTACTGGTCGTCTACTACCTACGCGGGCTTCACGTCCTTCGCTTGGTACGTGGACCTCGACAACGGCAGCGTGGGCGCGGACGGCAAGAGATCCACGGGCTATGTATGGCCAGTGCGAGGCGGACAAATAGATAATTAGAGGCTTTGAAGGCTTTGACGGGGGGTGTCGGGGGGTGTCCCCCCGACTCAATTTTTTTTTGGCCTTTTTCCGGATTTTTTTACAGAAAGCTTTTTCCAAATCTGAAGGTTTGGATTCCAAGGCTTTTTCCAAATCTGAAGGTTTGGATTCCAAAGCCGTGTAGGTCGGGTTAGCTTATCAAGCGTAGCGAGATAACGTAACCCGACATTTCTCGAAGATACACCTTTGTCGGGTTACATTTTTTTGCGGCGCAGCTAACCCGACCTACATGACTTATGTTGCTCTCGGAATCAATGACGGAGCCAGTGCCAACGGTAGACGCAAAAGGATGCCTTATGCCTCCAATTTCAGTCCACAAAACTTTAGCTTACTTTAGGAAATCAAGAAGATGACTCATAAAAATATTTCCCAGCAACAACTTCCATTGTATGGGAGAGCCGTGTTCACGGAAGGTGTCCCCAAAACCAGTATTCCCGAAAATCCGATGGAACCGGATACTGCCTATCAGTTGATCAAAGATGAACTGGCTTTGGACGGAACGCCCGCTTTGAACTTCGCCACCTTTGTGAACACCTGGGTGAACGACTGGGCAAAACGGTTGGCAACCGAGAATCTCGGTAAGAATTTTATTGATCATGAAGAATATCCTCAATCCAACCTCGTTGAAAAACGCATTATCTGGATGCTGGGTGAATTGTATGGTACCCAATTTGAATCAGCTGATACAGATCCTGATACGGCGAAGGGTTATTACGGTTCTGCGACCGTTGGTTCCTCAGAAGCCGTAATGCTGGGCCTCATTGCCCACCGCAAAAACTGGCAAACGAAGAATAAGAAAAACCCGAATCGTAGTCCGCTGGATAAACCGTTCATTGTCTTGAGCACACATGCCCAAACTTGTTGGGATAAATATTGTAAATACTTCGATGTGGGCGCCTTATATATTGAGCCAAAGGAAGAGAATAATTACGGCATCACCGGAGAACAAGTAAAGGCTCTTTTGAATACCCCTATTGGAGAATATCACCCCATTAATGAAAATGATCCGACGATTCAGGATATCTGTGAGTACCCGGATGATTATCCTAGTCTCCAAACCCGAACGGTTGGGGAGTTGGTTAGCGCGATAGGAGCCATTGTGGGGACGACGTATGTGGGAAGTTCCGATCATGTCCAAGATATAGACTCCCATGTTGACAGCTATTGTCAGGAGCGCCCAAGTTTGAATGTGGATATCCCCATCCATGTGGATGCTGCCAGTGGCGGGTTTATCCTGCCCTTTGTCAATCCTCAAATGAACAATCCCTTGCCTTTTAATTTTAAGGACGGAAAACGGATTCAATCCATCAACGTCTCCAACCACAAGTTTGGTATGACAATACCAGGTATGGGAAGCGTGATATTCCGTAATGCCAATGTAGTTCAAAATAATTGGGGTCAGAGTAAAATTAACAATTTATAAAAATTGCCCAAAGATTATCAATAAATGCTAACCTTTGGTAATAAATGGTTCGCTACATAAATTAATGTTACTCTGACCCTATAGTTTTTAGTAAGTCGGGTTAGATTTTTTGGCACCAAACGTAACCCGACATTTATCTCAGATACACCTTTGTCGGGTTACGTTCTCTAAGATACACCTTTGTCGGGTTGCGGTGCAAAAAAAGCTAACCCGACCTACCATGATTGGCTAAAAGTTTGCGTAATCAATTTATTTTAAATTAATTATTGATTGGATTTAACGACCCATTTTAAAATCATTTAAACTCTAAATACTTAAAAGGTTCTGTGCATAGAGTAGATTATCACCGGACCGATTATGGCCCTAAGCAGCTCACGTTTTGGTCTATCTTCGAGCCAATCCGTGGTTTTTTTAATAAGGATATGAATATTATAGAAAAAGTTTATGTTGAAACATCTGTAGTGGGTGCCTATTTTGAGGAACGCACCGATGTTGTGTCAGTGGCACAACATTTTTGGACTCGTAAATGGTGGGATGAACTGCGCCACCAATATGATGTTGTTGTCAGTCAAGCTGTCACCGATGAACTACGACATCCCAATAATCCCTATTCAATTGAAACATTAGAACTGATTGAAAATGTGCCAGAAGTCTCTATTGAGGATGA
>Ga0233403_10001143_pt1 | contig 12456 bp, 14 predicted proteins | sample Na_oxic_1_MG_FD_179866 | JGI IMG/M metagenome (GOLD analysis project Ga0233403, IMG submission 179866) | Seawater microbial communities from Saanich Inlet, British Columbia, Canada - Na_oxic_1_MG | ecosystem: Environmental > Aquatic > Marine > Inlet | place: Canada: British Columbia | collected...
TGGTTGCGTATTCCCCTGCATAAATGGTATGCGGGTTTGCCGGAAGCCAGATACTTTGAACCGGAGCGAACGCCCCATACCATGGAAGCGATTGATAACCGGGTGGAGCATCCGGACGACCGTGAACCCTTTGAAAAATCGCGGTTTGTCGAGACCAAGCATCTGGCACAGATATGTGAGCTAAGTGGAGATGATTCACTTGAAGTTAATCACCCGAATCCGTTCTACCGCCCGGAACCGTCCAGTGATTTTTACAGCCAGACCCTTTCTGCCTGCTGGGCAGAGGCAGGCCGCCTGCTCAAGGATGGCGGTATTATGGCCTTCACCTTCCATCACAATAAGGATCAGGCATGGATTGATATTCTTAAAGCCCTGTTTGATGCCCGTTATGTTCTGGTGGCGACCTACCCAATACGAAGTGATGAAACCAAAGGAGATGCAGGGGCTTTCGGAAGCCGGAAAATCGAATACGACATCATCCATGTCTGCCGCAAACGACTTGGAGAAATTGAACCAGCCAGTTGGGTTCGGATGCGCCGCTGGGTCAAAGATGAAGCCGCCGGTCTGAAAGAACTGCTGGAGCAGACCCATGGCAAGGAACTGCCGGAATCCGATCTCCGGGTCATTCTTCGCGGCAAATCACTGGAATTTTATTCCCGGCATTATGGTCAGGTTTACACCGGTGATCGCCAAGTCCTGGATGTTCGTAACGCCCTCTTGGGTATCAATCAACTGCTGGATGACCTGCTGGAAGATACCAGTCAGACCGGAGGCCTGCGCCCGCCTGACAGTGCCGAACCCGCCAGCCGTCTCTTCCTGCGAATCTTCACCAACAAAACAGAAATGCCCCGGGACGAACTCCATAAAACCCTCCGGGGAACCGGCATTTCCCAAGGTGATCTGGAGTCACGCGGCTGGATACGCGTGGTGGGCAGAGCCGTGCATGTGACACCGGTTCACGAGCGGTTTGCCTATTTCACTGAACGCGGCAGAAACCGGAAGGTGATCAAAACCGATCTTGATCAGGCGCATTTCCTGATCGGTGCGGCAGTTCCCAATTCCGGAATCAGAATTGATTCAGAATTGAACAACCCGAATTTCCGCATAAAAAAATCAGCCGACGAAATTCTGAAATGGTATGCCCAAACAGACAAAAACGCTCTGGTTTGCCAATCCGCACAAACAGCATCGCGTCTCGTGGAACACTGGCGCACACGCAAGGACCGTCCGCAGGCGACTCAGCTCACGATGTTTGATCATCTGGAGGAGAATGAATGATGGATACAATTTCAAACACAGTATGGCAGCGCAAAGGATCCTGCCTCATCTTTAACAAAACCACCCTGACACCTTTTCTGAAACAAGGCGGTATCGTTTCTCTCCGCCAGGCACTGAGTTGGAAAAAATCCTTTCCCTCTGCCCCGCCGGTGAAAGGAAAAACGATTCTAATCTGTGGTCTGGAAACAATGGTTGAGACCCTGCCACCCGATGAAATTGATGATTTTCTGACAGGACGCATCCGTCCCCTGCTGATAACACTGCAAAACCGCTGGCCTGCCTGCGGTATTGTCTTCGGATTTTCATCTCATCCCAATACCTTCAAAGAAAGCCAGATGCAGGAGGATGTCCTGTTCAAAAGGCGGGATCGGGTAAAAGTATCATTGTCCGAAGGAATATGGGGCCCCGGCACTGCCCTGAATATGAAACGAATTTCCGATCCTGAGCAAAAACCTGGCAAGGAGGTTATCGTTGGCTACTATGTCGCAAGAATATCCTAAACTTATACCCGGTGCAAAAGTAACCCACCCCGAGCTGGGTGAAGGTGTCATCACCGGTCTTGATCATGGCGGTTTTGCCACGGTCTTTTTCCGGGCACACGGAGAACGTCAGGTTCCGGCAGACTCACTATATACAGCAGTTGATCGCTATGATCAGATTGCTCAGGCCATCTGTCCTGCCATACCAGATCGGGTGGAACGGCTCTGGCTCGCCTTGGAAGCGGAACAGATTCCTCTGATGGATAGCGCAGCCACCCTGACAGCCGCCAAGGTGAATATGCTCCCCCATCAGGTCGTTCTTGTGCATCGGGTGGCCAATGCCAGACCCAAACGGTTTCTGATAGCGGACGAAGTCGGGCTTGGAAAAACGATTGAAACCGCCCTTATCCTGCGCGAGCTTGCCTCACGCGGAGAACTCACCCGGGCCATCATGGTTGTTCCGGCCGGACTGGTTGAAAACTGGCGGAGCGAATTAAACGATGTTTTCAATCTCGACTTTGAAGTCTTTGGCAGCCAAGGAGATGTCACAGACAGAAAAACAAACGCATTTGCCAAACACAACCGCCTGATTGTCTCTGTTGACACACTGAAACGGCCTGCCAGAATCAAAAAACTCCTCAATGCACCGCCCTGGGATCTGGTGGTTTTTGATGAAGCCCACCATCTGAGCGTGTATCGGAACGGCAACAGGGTCAGAAAGACAGAAAACTTCAAACTGGCAGAAGCTTTGCGCGGCCATTGCCGGGATCTGATTCTGCTTTCAGCAACCCCTCATCAGGGAGATCATTTCCGTTTCTGGATGCTGATCCGCGTTCTTACGCCCGAGCTCTTTGAAAGTGTGCAGGACATGCTGGAGAACCGTCACAGACTCAATGCCGTGGTCATTCGCCGCACAAAGGCAGATGCCTGCGCTCAGGATGGAAGTTCTCTGTTTGCAAGGCGAATGGTTCACACTGAAGCGTTTAGCCTTTCTGCCCGGGAAAAAGAATTTTATAATGACCTGCTGGAATATCTCAGGGATGGATATGATCTGGCTGCTCAACAAGGGAATAAAGCTCGTGCGCTTGGTTTTGTCATGACCATTTTCCAGAAAATTGCAGCCAGCAGTTTCGCGGCAATCAGGTCCACACTGCAACGCAGGCTGCTGATGCTGACGATTCAGGAATCCATAGAAAGAGATGAGCTGTTGGATGTGGATGGCAGAAACCGCCTGCTTGAAGAAGCAAGGCAGATCATTCATCAGATTTACAACCTGCCCTTTGACGCTGTCGGCAAAGCACAGACAGATCAGGCATTGGCTGATGCCAAAGTTCAGTTGCTCAGAAAACGCAAAGACGCGATGAATTTTGTCAAAACATCTGAAAGCCTCTCCGATTCAGAATTCACCGCGGCATCAGGCGAAGCATCCGCAACACTGCTTGTCTCATTCGCCTTGCCGGAAGAACGCTTTCGCATTCAGGACCTTTTAAACCGTTTCCCGGAAGAAACGGAAACAAAATCTCAAATGCTGATTAATGCCCTCGGACAAATCTGGTCGCATAATCCCCATGAAAAAGTGGTCATTTTTGCCACTTATCTCGGAACGGTGGAAGCGATCAAAAAGCATATTGACAGCGCATTTCCCCATATTGGCGTTGATGTGCTCAAAGGCGGTGATCACGGCGCAAAAACAGCAGCGCAGAAGCGGTTCAGAAAGCCGGATGGTCCCAAAGTTCTTGTTTGCACAAGTGCAGGCAGGGAAGGTATCAATCTTCAGTTTGCAAGAGTGCTTTTCAACTATGACCTCCCTTGGAACCCGATGGATCTCGAACAAAGAATAGGCCGGATCCATCGCTATGGACAGCAGTTTACCGCTCAGGTTTACAACCTCGTTGCCGCTGACACCATTGAAGGCCAGATATTCCTGTTATTGGAAGAAAAACTCGGTGACATCGCTCGGACATTGGGAAAAATTGATGAACACGGGCAAATTGCCGAAGACCTGAGAGGTCAGGTACTCGGGCAATTAAGCAACTGCCTGAAATATGACAGTCTCTACAAGGAAGCGATTGGTGATCCTTCTCTTCAGAGAACACGACAGGAATTGGAAGTGGCAATGACGAATGCCAATCTCGCTCGTGAAGTTGTCTTTGAACTCTTTCAGGACCTGGATCGTTTCAATCTTGGTGACTATCAGAAATACGATGATGAAGGCCAGGGAATGCAGCGACTCATTGCTTTTATCTCGCGTGCTGCCCGGCTGGCCAATGGGGAGTTTATCAAGAAGGAGTCATCAAAATGGTTGTTAAAAACAAACTCCGACAAACCGACCCTTTTCACGTCTGACCGCGACCTTGCCATAAGTGAGGAGAACACAGAACTCATCGGGCTTGAACATCCGCTAATTCGCAATCTGATGACGGAATACTCGTCTCTTGAGAATACGGCAAGAGCAGTTGTCGGCAAAGTTGACGGCGTTGCCGCCTCCGGTGTCCTGTATGTTTGGCTTGTGCAGACACAGGGAAAGGATGCTCAGCGATGTAAACACATTATTTCAATAGCACTCACAGAAAATGGCGAGCGTGCGCCCTGGCTTGAAAGATTAGATGAAAACCTGCTGAACCTGACAGAAGTGAATGCAGACGATGTTAATCGGTGGAAATCTGTTGCTCAAGACCATAAACAGAAAATCGCCGATGTCTTACATCGTGATCTTCAATATGCAGGAGTTATTGAAGAAAACATGACATACTCGGCAAAGCTCCTGGCAATCTTTGGAATCCAGGCGTAGGAGATTGGCTGATGAAGCCGGCAGCGGATGCCTGAATCCGGATACAGGCATGACGATCCGATAAGGGGGAACCCCCGAGGCCGTAAGCCGTGCCACTGACTTAGGAGGCGCAAGCACAGTTTACGCCTGCCCGGGATCCGAAGGGAAACCTTCGGAACAGAGGAACCCGGATGATGGAAATCCTCACGACCGGTTCTGTGAGAGCGTCCGGCAACAGGTGCATTTGCTCGGAAGAGGATGGCGGGTGCGGGTTCACAGCAATTCCTCGCCGCTTATTTCAGTCGTCAGGTTTTTAAGAAAGATGAGAATGATAAAAACAAATGGTATAATACGGCAGACACTATGAAACTTCCGAATCATAAAAAAGCTGTTGTTCCGAAGGCAAAAATTACAGATTATCTTTTATCTCTGAGCCACCGGGACGGTTGCAGCAAGGCGAAATTCTTCATGCTGTTCGGTTTTTCGCCGGAGCGGTGGCATATTCTGGCACAGACATTAAAACTCCATGCCGCTCATAATGAAACTGCCCGAACCGAAGTGTCAGATTTTGGAATGAGATATGTTGTCGAAGGCACTCTGCTGTCACCTGACGGAAGAAATCCGGAAATCCGCTCAATCTGGTTTCTTAAAAGCGGGGCGGATATGCCTTCCTTTGTGACCGCATATCCGTTGAAAGGAAAAGCGAAATGATTCATGAACTGGACAGTGTTGTTCTTACAAAGGATATAAAGAATCTGAAGCTTGCAAGAGGCGATATCGGAACCGTTGTCCTGGTCCACAACGGGGGAGAGGGATATGAAGTCGAATTTATGACACTTGACGGTGTCACAGTTGCTGTCACGACTCTTTTCCCGTCGCAGATTCGTATGATTCATGAAATGGAAATCGCCAATGCACGGACTGTTGATCTCCCGGCAGCCTGAAAGCGGTTTCTCCCCTCCAGTGATTCTGCCGTGACATCGGGAATGAGACAGGCACGCGGCGAAAATCCTGCCTGATTTCCGAGAATGCGAAAACCTTCGGAACCGGGGAGCCGGATTAGGCAACATGGAAGCGGTGTTTATTAACTCAGAGGAGACGAGGTGAATATGGATAGCACAACCACTTATCACAGGATAGAAAGCGAGATATATTATATTGACGGCATCCTGTCGTTTCTGAAAGCGACCCGCACCAGACTGGTTTCCGCCGTTCTTTTATATATGCTGGTATTTGTCTTTGAGTATATGTCAGGGAAGCAGAGGAAATTTACAGGTGACTGCGACACTCTGACCAAACAGCACAATGAGGCAAAAAAGATTTATGAGAGGTTCGGCAAAGTGATTCCTGTCATATCAGCCATGAGGAATCCGTTCTTCCCGGAATGCCTTATGAAGCGATTTTTCCGCTATGAGGAATTTCTGGAAAATCTCGTTGACGGACTTGCGATTTCCGCTGACAGGGAGGCGGGGGAAAGTGTCGGGAGACTGCCCGCCGTTCTGAGGGATGTGTCTGACAAACTGCCGTCTTTGGATGATATGCTTGAAACTCTGTGAAGGATATGATGGATTACACTGTCAGCCCTGCCCCCTCTTTTCAGAGGCAGATGAAGGGCATTCTGAAAAAATATCCGCTGATCAGGTCAGATTTGAAAAATTATCTGAAAAAGCTGAAGAATCGTCTGCCGGGAAACCGTATTCCGGGTCATCAGAATCTTGTGAAAGACAGACTTGCCATGAAGCCCTACAAAATCGGCAAAAGAGGCGGCTGAGACTGATATCTTATAATGTCGCAGACACACTGTCTGTTTTTCCGCTGCTGATCTGTTCAAAATCCGACATGCCGAATCCGCCGCATGAAATGGTAGTTGGTGAATTCTCAATCAAATGCCTCAGATCGCTTTTATGAAGTAACAAAATAAGGAGTCGCTTTTATGAAAGCAGACATTGTAATTTATGACCGTAACGGCCAGATAGTTCTTATAGCAGAAATTAAAAGAAAAACAGGTGTTTCTGCTGAATGGGCAGCCAAGTGGAGGCGCAATATGCTTTCTCACGGAGAACTGCCTGATGCGAAATTTTTTTTGATTGCGCTGCCGGATCGTTTCTATCTTTGGAAAAATGCGGGAAATGCGCCCGAACCGGTTGCTCCGACATTTGAAATTGATGCCGGGCCGGTTTTGAAACCGTATCTGGATGAAAGCGGTATCTCATCGGAAAATATCAGTCCTCAGGGCTTTGAACTCATTATTGCCGCCTGGATAAATTCCGTGCTGCACATTAAAATTCCGCTGAATCAGGAGGAAAATGATACCCGAAACTGGATAACCGACTCCGGACTTTCGGAAGCTGTCAATGGAGGATATCTGAGGCATGAGGTAGCTCTGTGAATGTTTATGCCGAAACCAATTTTGTGCTGGAAATGGCACTCCGACAGGAACAGTGGTTTAGCTGTGAGGCCATTGCCGGGTTATGCAAAGATCATAAAATACTTCTTGTTATTCCTGCTTACAGTCTTGCCGAACCGTATGAGACACTCATCAGACGTCACAGAAATCGCAAAAAGCTGAAAAATTCTCTTGATACGGAACTGACCCAGTTGGCACGTACCGATTCTTATGCTGTTAAAATCCTTGAGATTCAGAGCCTGCTGAACCTCCTGATCCGAAGCACAGAAGACGAAATGAGAAGACTTGAGGAAGTAAGGCTCGGCCTCATTGAAGTTGCAGAAACAGTTCCCCTTAATTCGGAAATTCTGAAATCTTCGGCAGAGTATCAGAAAGTGCATGATCTGTCGCCGCAGGATGCCATTGTATATGCATCTGTCATTTATCACCTGAAACAGACCAAACCGGAAACGGCCTGTTTTCTGAACAAAAATTCAAAAGATTTTGATGATCCCGATATTTCGGAAATGCTTGAACGGTACAGGTGCAAACTGTTATCAAGATTTGATCACGGTCATCAGTTTATAAACGACAAAATTCGACGGTAAAATCAATGAGATGACCTGTCGCTGCTTGTGACAAGGTAAATCCGGAGCATTGGATCGGGCGCAAGTCCTTGAAATTCAGCATTGTTACTCAGGGGATCCGGATTGCGGCAATCGCTTTTCAGCACGACCTGATCCTGGTAAGCTGTGATGAGCATTTTGAGGAAGTGGAAAATTTGAAACTCGAAAAATGGTGACAGAATGATCGGAATCATCCGGGACTTCCGGCCTGCATGATGGGATTTCATGCAGCTGATATCCGAGAGATAAACAGAACTTTAATCTTTGCTGCTCAGGCATTCAGAGGCATAACACCTCTGTCGCGGCATCGGGAATGAGACGGGTGTGCGGCGAAAATCCTGTATGATTTCCGAGAATGCGAAAACCTTCGGAACCGGATAAGGGAACATCAGGCAGGGATATATAAATTCTTTTTTGAGAAATGGTGCTGTTGCCCTGTGAAACGAAAACACAGAAAAACATTGGAACTTATTTTTGCCCGACCTGTCAGCGGCAATATCAAATGGCCTGAGATTGAATCGCTTTTTAAAAGTCTGGGTGCAAAAATAACCGGCCGGGAAGGTTCCCGGATCGGTGTCGTACTTTTCGGAGAAATCCAGGTTTTCCACAGACCCCATCCCTCACCGGACACTGACAAGGGAGCAGTTTCAGCTATTCGGAAATGGCTGGAGAAAAATGGAGTGAGACCATGATGGATATAATGGAAATAGACGGCTGCAAAGCTGTCATCAGATACGATCCTGTGCTTGGAAGGTTCCGTGGCGAGTTTGTCGGCCTCAGCGGAGGAGCCGATTTTTACGCGGCAGACATTGAAACGCTCAGGGAAGAGGGCAGAATCTCTCTCAGGATATTTCTTGATATGTGCAGAGAGGAGGATATTAATCCGTATAAGGAATTATCCATGCCAATCACTAATCCGTGTAGATGAGGCTGGTCGTCGCCGAGGGATAAATCAAGCCCAAGTGCGCTCAAGCGCAGGAGGGATGTTTTCACAGCGGCATCCCTCCCCGCACTCCCAAAAGAATTTTCAAGTTGCGAACTACCCGAAAAACAGATCCGGCAGCCATGTGATAATCTGGGGAAAGAAGACGAGAACCAGAAGTCCTATGAGCTGAAGCACGACAAAGGGAAGGATACCCTTGTAGATGTGCATCATGGTATAGCCTTCGGGAGCCACGCCGGCAAAGTAGAACAGCGCATATCCAAAGGGCGGCGTGACAAAGGAGGTTTGCAGATTCACACACATCAGGAGAGAGAACCACAGGGGATTGAATTCCAGTTCCATGACAATGGGCATGAAGACAGGAACCGTGATGAGCAGAATAGCGGCCCAGTCAATGAACATGCCCATTATAAACACGATGAACATCATAATGCAGAGAACCACCCAGCGGTTCAGCCCGCTGCCGATCATCAGATCCGCCACCACATCGCCGCCGCCCATGCTGAGAAATACTGTGCTGAAAAATTTTCCTCCAATGAAAAGCATCATCACCATGGAGGTTGTTTTCAGGGTCGAATAGCTGGCCTGTCTCAGCACTTCCCATGTCAGTTTTTTGTTGAGCAACGCTAGGAGCGCAGCACCTGTAGCGCCCAGCCCGGCAGCTTCGGTGGGAGTTGCCACACCTGCCAAAATGGTTCCCATGACTGCCAGAATCAGGGCAAGGGGCGGAATCAGGGATTTCATGGTCATGGCCCATTTCTGTCCAGCGCTCCACTTGCCGGCTTCCTCCTTGCTGATGGGAGGTCCCAGTTCGGGTTTGACGCTGCACACGATAAAAATGTATAAAAAATACAGGGAAGCCAGAAGCAGTCCGGGAAGAATCGCACCAGCGAAAAGATTGCCCACCGAGGTTTCCTTCAGTCCGGTCAGGCCGCCGTAGATCACCATCATGATGCTCGGGGGAATGAGAATGCCCAAAGTTCCCGAGGCGCAGATGATGCCGCTGGTCAGTTCTTTCTGATATCCTTTGTTGAGCAGTGCGGGGGTTCCCAGAAGCCCCATGGCCACCACAGACGCGCCGATAATGCCGGTGGTCGCTGCAAAGACCGTGCAGACCACGACGACAGCCAGACCCAGACCGCCCTTGATGCCTCCCAGCACAATATACAGGGCTTCAAAAAGCTGCTCCGACACTTTGGACCGATCCAGCAGTTGGGCCATGAGAATGAAGAGGGGAACCGCGACAAGGACATAATTGTTCATCAGTCCCCATGCGTTGTTTGCAAACATATCAAACAGGGTAGCGGGGTCAAAACCGTTGTCTATCAGACCGAAAAGTGCGGCCACGCCGGCCAGCGTAAAAGCCAGAGGATGGCCCAGAATGATGGTCGCAATCAACACCAGAAACATGGCAATGGTCAGAAATTCGGGACTCATTCGATTACACCTCTTTGTTGTCGTTGGTATCGGATAAATTGATCAGGGTCTGAATATGTCTGAGCAGGCTTGCAAATCCCTGAAGCAGCAGAAAAAGAAAACACAGGGTCATTAACATCTTGAAGGGATAAATCGGCGGAGCCCAGCTTGTGGAATTCAGTTCGCGGTCAATAATGGAGGTATAGGCGAAATTGTATGCTCCGACCACCATGAAACCGTAAACCGGCAGGAAAATAAAGGTGTAGGTCAGAATTCCCAGTATGGCCTGTGTTTTTTCCGATAGCCGCAAAGTGAGGATGTCCACTTTCACATGACCGCTGTGTCTTTCTGTGTAGGAAAGACCGAACATATAATGAAGACCGTATGCAAAGGCAGTTGCCTCAAATCCCCATATGGTGGGCGAATTGAAAAGATATCGCATCAGCACCTCGAAAATGACGATCAGCACCAGCGGGTAGATCAGAAACGATGTCAGTTCTCCCTGCCTGTCTATCAGTCTGTCTATTGCTTTGATCACAAATTCCATGTTATTCCTTACTTTTTAATTGAAAAGTGTGAGAAGTGAGAAGTGAGAAGTGAGAAATAGTTCCGATGGGAGCAATATTATAGCGTAGCTCCGGGAGTGGGAAGTCGTATCTTCTCAGCATATGAATGCAGGCTCGCCGTTCCAAATCAGGCAAGATAACATTTCCCACTTCCTCATTTCTCACTCCTCACTCCTCACTCCTTTCACTTATTCAGTGGTTTTTCCGCCCACAAACTCATCATAGGGCCAAGGTGTCACGCCGCTTCTGGCATCCCGCCAGTCAGCATATTCCTTGACAAAAGTTTCCTGGGAATCGAGAACCTTTTTGACATCCGGATTCTTTGCCTTGAGATCATCAAGATATTTCTTGGTGGTCTTCCGAAATTCGATGATAGTCTCCTTGTCCATCTTCACAATCTCGACCTTTTCCTTGAACTTGCGGATGGCTTCGGCATTCAGGCTGTTGATCCAGTTGTAGCTCCAGAGCTGGGTCTCCTTCGCGGCAATGTCAACAATCCATTTCAGATCTTCGGGAAGTTTGTCATATGCTTTCCTGTTAAAGAGAAGCCCGCACTGGATCCCCGGCTGATGCACTCCCGGCTGGATGCAGTATTTGGTGATTTCATCAAAACCCATCGGGTAGTTGATGGCAGGTGAGGAGAATTCAGCCGCATCAATCACCCCGCGTTCCAGAGCCAGATAGACTTCGCCGCCGGGCAGGGGGCTGACAGAAGCGCCCATGCTGTTCAGAATGTCCATATACCATCCCGGTGTCCGGACCCGCATTCCTTTGAAGTCCTCCATCTTGGTTGCCCGTTTGTTGGAGAAAAGTCCCATTTCCTGGCCGCATTGTCCTCCGGGCAGGGCAAAAAGATCAAATTTGCCATAAAGCTCCTGCATCATCTCCAGGCCGCCCTTCTCATAGAGCCAGATGTTGTATCCCTCTGCATCCAGACCGAAAGGCACAGATGCGAATGCCACAAATGCCTCATTCTTGCCCTTCCAGTATCCGGGCCAGTCATGTCCCACCTGGGCAGAGCCTTTTCTCACCGCGTCAAAGGTCTGCATGGCATCCACCAGTTCCCCTGCGGAAAAAGGTTTGATGTCCAGACGACCGGCAGATGCCAGACGGACACTGTCGCAGAAATGGGTGGCGATATCATAGAAAAGAAGTCCCTTGCTCCAGGGCATGACCATCTTCCAGCGGATTTTCGTGTCCGAAGGTTTGAATTTGACCCGCTTGGCGATTTCGTGGCGTTTGTCCGAACCGAATTTTTCCCGTTTCTCAGCGGCAAAGGATACGCTGGCCGCAAAAGAGACAAAGAGCAGAATGCTCAGGCAAATTGTAAAAGCTTTCCTCATGTTTTCCTCCGTAAAAGCATTTTATAATTGATGACAAATAACAGATGTCTGAGACTGGATATCTGGAAAAAAATATGCTCAGACGGCGAATTTTCAACTCATTCCTGAAAGACACTCACCTCCCTTCGGTTGATTGCGTTGAAATTTGTTTACTCCGGAGTGCGACCATCATATAAAATTGGTAAGCGGTTTTTCGCATTTGCACTCTGAAGCAGATTTTTATTTTTATCCGCTAGTCATGTCCAATGGTAATACCAATTCTTATATATCAATTTTTCAGGACTGTCAAGGATAAAATCACAAAATAAGAAAAAAAAAATTATAGGTATTAAATATAATAAAATTTTGAAATTGTGGTGAAATACAATCAGAGTAGCTGTTGTTTCCATTCCGATCAGATTCAGGAAGCATATTGTTTGCATTGGTAATACCAATTGTATTATATGAATCTTTCAGGAATGACGCTGTTTCGGAAAGAGCTTGACATAGGCAGTCTAAATGCTCTGACCGCTTTTTGGAATCGCTGTTGCTGACACAAACCTGGTTCTGACGGATTTTGTGGTCGCGGAGATTTGGCCCCCGTTATGTCCGCCACAGGCCGCAGACCCACGCGGACATGCATGAGACCACAGGACTGAAAACCAAAACA
>Ga0233403_10001144_pt1 | contig 12454 bp, 8 predicted proteins | sample Na_oxic_1_MG_FD_179866 | JGI IMG/M metagenome (GOLD analysis project Ga0233403, IMG submission 179866) | Seawater microbial communities from Saanich Inlet, British Columbia, Canada - Na_oxic_1_MG | ecosystem: Environmental > Aquatic > Marine > Inlet | place: Canada: British Columbia | collected...
AATATCTATTTTAATTTTAGGGTTAATCAGTATTATCAGCGTTGTTGTACAAGCAGCTGATGATATGGTTGTGATTCGTTCTAATGCCACACAAGACTTTCCAAAAGGTCAATTACTTGACAGCACTAAGTCGGTCAATTTGCCAGCAGGGAAAGAAATGACTGTGATATTTACCAGTGGTGGTGTCCAAACAGTGAGCGGCCCCTATCAGGGTCAACTCAAAGATCCTTTACCGGATAAAAAAGCGGAACCTATTGATGTCATCGCAGATCCTTTACCGGACGACAAAGCGGAATCTGTTGATGTCATCGCTGTTCCCTTACCGGACAACAAAGCGGAGCCTGTTGATGTCATCGCTTTATCGAACTTCTTGATGGCTCAAGAACATGTCCGTGGTACCAAGCAAGCACCTAAAAACTTATGGTTGGTAGATGTTAGCACACCTAAACGTTTTTATTGTATTGCTCCTTCTAACCGTGTCATTTTATGGCGACCTGAAAATCAGAGCAAAAATGCCAGTACCTTGTTAATAAAACATAAACGCACGGGTCAAAAAGCGAAAGTTAGCTGGCCAGCTTATCAAATGACACTGAAATGGCCTGGCAGTTTACCCGTTTATTACGGTGAAACTTACACTGTAAAACTCAAAACCCGCAATGGTTCCTCCTTTAAAAAGTTAGTTTTGTACAAATTACCAGATCGCTTACCCACCAAATCCCATAAAGTGGTATGGATGGTGGGTAGAGGTTGTATTCCACAAGCTAATATGCTGTTAGCGAGTTTACGCTAAGGTGTTTAGAAACCAAGTTTTTTGGTAACTATAGTTTTTCAGAAAAATAAAAGTTCTCAGACCTGACAGGTTTCCAAAACCTGTCAGGTCTTTCCGCCAAAATATTTATCTGAAAAGCTATACTAATGATGCGGTTTGGTGTTTGTAACTGGGGTATTAAATCTGTCAAAAAATGACAGATAATTTTTCACCATAATTTTGTTCCACCGATTTCATCGGTGGCTATTCACATTTAACCCCTTTAGGGTTGAAAATTCATAACCCCTACGGTTCCCAACATGAATAGCCTTATGTGAAACAATCGGTAAATATTGGGACTCCAAAATTGGTAAAATCATGACAGATTTAACACCCCAGTCGCAAACCCCAAACCGCATCATATTTTGGAAAACTCATTTGAAGCCGCATTTTTAACTGATAACTGATAACTGATATGACTGAAACTACCTACGATTCCAATAACATCAAAGTTTTAAAGGGACTTGATGCCGTTAGAAAACGCCCTGGGATGTATATTGGTGATACCGACGATGGCACCGGTTTACACCACATGGTTTTTGAAGTGGTTGATAACGCCATTGATGAAGCGTTAGCCGGCTATTGTTCAGAAATTATGGTAAAAATTCACAGCGATGAATCTATCACCGTCACGGATGATGGACGAGGTATTCCCGTTGATATTCATAAAGAAGAAGGACGCTCCGCCGCTGAAGTCATTATGACCATCTTACATGCCGGTGGTAAATTCGATGATAATTCTTATAAAGTTTCTGGCGGTTTGCATGGCGTGGGAGTCTCTGTCGTCAATGCCCTGTCAGAAGAACTGATCATGACTATCCATCGAGAGGGTAAAAGCCATCAACAAACTTATAAAGAAAGTGTCCCTATCGCACCTTTAAGCGTAATCGGTGACACTGAGAAGACCGGGACAGAAATCCGTTTCAAACCCAGTCGCATAGTTTTTACCAATACCGAATTTCATTATGATATTTTGGCTAGCCGATTACGGGAATTATCGTTTTTAAATGCTGGGGTGCGAATTCGTCTGATTGATGACAGATCGGACAAGGAGCAGGTTTTTGAAGATGAAGGCGGTATTCGTTCCTATGTCGAACTGCTTAATCGTAACAAAACCGCTTTGCATGATAGCGTTGCCTATATCAATACCCAAAAAGACGATATTACGGTGGAAGTCGCTATGCAATGGAATGATTCCTATCATGAAAACCTCTTTTGTTTTACCAATAATATTCCCCAACGCGATGGTGGTACTCATCTAGCAGGATTTCGCGGGGCATTAACTCGTACTTTTAATAATTATTTGGAACGAGAAGGCTTTTTGAAAAAAGCTAAAATTTCTACCTCTGGTGATGATGTCCGTGAAGGTTTGACCGCAATCTTGTCAGTGAAAATGTATGAACCCAAATTTTCTTCACAATCAAAACATAAATTGGTTTCCAGTGAAGTCAAAGCGGTAGTAGAGGGAGTCGTCGCAGAAAAATTAGATGAGTTTTTGCTGGAAACGCCGAGCGAGGCTAAAAATATTGCCAACAAAATTATAGAAGCCGCCTGTGCTAGAGAAGCTGCCCGTAAAGCCCGCGAAATGACACGACGTAAAACGGCATTAGACATCGCAGGCTTACCTGGTAAATTAGCGGATTGTCAAGAGAAAGATCCTGCGTTGTCGGAATTGTTCCTGGTAGAGGGCGATTCAGCAGGTGGTTGTTTTTCTGCTAATACTTTCATAAGGTTAGCTGATGGACGTTCTATTACTTTCAAAGACATTGTCGCGGAACAGAAAATGGGCAAGGAACATTTTTGCTATACCATTCGCCATGATGGAACAATTGGTTTAGAACGTATTATCAATGCTCGTATGACTAAAACCAATGCTAAAGTGATAAAACTCACTTTGGATAATGGCGAAACCATTATTTGTACTCCCGATCATCCTTTTATGCTGCGTGATGGGCATTACAAACCGGCTGAATTATTGACTCCTGAAGATTCGTTGATGCCATTTTACACCAAACTATTTGATAATCAAATTGCTCAAATGGTGTGGAATCCTGGCAATGAAGTTTGGAATTCTACCCAGGTTTTAATTGATAGCTATAGCAGAGTAAAAACGGGTGGTATAGATAACGAAATTGAACTTTCTAAAACATCAACATCTATTAAAAAACCCCGTACTCATGAAGCAGTACTCAATTACAACCATCGTATCGTGTCTATTGAGTATTTAACTGAACCAATGGACGTTTACGATATCGAAGTGCCACATACTCATAACTTTGCTTTAGCGAGTGGTGTATTTGTTCATAACAGCGCAAAACAAGGCAGAGACAGAAAATACCAAGCCATCTTGCCCTTAAAAGGCAAAATCTTAAATGTCGAAAAGGCGCGTTTTGACAAAATGTTATCTTCTGTGGAGGTAGGCACGTTAATTACAGCCCTGGGTTGTGGTATTGGTAAAGAAGAATATGATCCGGATAAATTACGTTATCACAGAATCATTCTTGCCAGCGATGCTGATGTAGATGGTAGCCATATTAGAACGTTACTTTTAACCTTCTTTTATCGGCAAATGCCAGAACTTATTGAGCGGGGGCATGTTTATATCGCTCAACCGCCCTTGTATAAGCTCACTAAGGGCAAACAAGAACAATATGTCAAAGATGATGCTGCGCTCAATGAGTATTTAATGATTTTAGCTTTGCAAAACGCCCAACTGTTTGTGAATCCTGATGCACCTCCTTTGAATGGAGAAGCATTAGAAAACTTGTTTCAGCACTATCTGCGCGTCAGGGCAACGATAGAACGCTTATCACGCCGACTCCCAACGGCGGTTTTAGAAGCCATGATTGATTTACCAGCCATTAACCAGGCTGATTTAGAGGAGCGAGACAAAGTCGAGCATTGGTTTGATGATTTGGAAAAAGCGTTAGAAAATGCACAGCAGCGTTATCAGATTCATCTACAAGCGCTTCCTGAGGAAAATAGTTTTTCCGCCAATATCATTATGATTGCCCACGGGGTGGAGCATACTTATGCTTTAAACCAAAAGTTTTTCAATACGGCTGAATATCAAGCCCTGGTGGAATTAGGCAAAGTGGTGAGTGATCTTTTAGAAACAGATGCTTATGTACAACGTGGCGAGAAAAAGCAACCTGTGAGTCATTTTAAAGAAGTCGTGGATTGGCTTATGGCAGAAACACGGCGTGGTTTACATATTCAACGCTATAAAGGACTCGGTGAAATGAATCCAGAGCAATTGTGGGAAACAACGATGAATGCAGAAACGCGCAATTTGCTACAAGTTCAGATTGAAGATGTTGTCGCCTGTGATGAAATCTTTACTACTTTGATGGGTGAACAAGTGGAACCGCGCCGCAATTTTATTGAAAAAAATGCGCTGTCGGTTGTGAATTTGGATGCTTGAAGTTGATTGTCTTCCTGGAAGTTCCTACAAATACTATTTCTTATCGCTCTAGTATTTGTTGTCGGATATTGGTTTATATTTGGAGTTGATTTTTTTGGAAGTTCCTACAAATACTATTTCTTAAAGAAATAGTATTTGTTGTCGGATTTGTTGCCGGACAAAACCTTTCTGGATAATTATAACTAATAAAAGGATTAATACGATGCAAAGTGTCACATTACATTCTCATGTGGGTTCAGATGGTATTTTACAATTAAAAGTACCTCCCGATTTTACCAATACTGATTTAAAAATCAGAATAACTGTTCAACAAATGCTAAAGCCTTCCATAGAAACTTCTTCTATGGAAATTGACCATTCAGAACCAACAAGATTAATTAACGAAGGAGGCATATTGGTGGCTGACGGTGAATTATTGGACGATGTCACTGATGTTGTTCAACAAGATCGTGAACGTCGCATATCTGTAATTTTACAAAGGGTGATGAATTATGACGATTCTATTTGATACTTCCGGTTTGGTAGCAGCACTTATTAAAGTCCATCCGGCTCACGCGAAACTTTTGCCTTGGCTACAACTAGTCAAAGAGGGCAAAGAAACCGGGCTTATGTCAGCGCATTCGCTGGCTGAACTCTATACAACGCTCACGAATTACCCGATTAAACCCCGTATTTCACCTCAAGAGGTTCAACAATTAATCCAGCAAAACGTTCTTGATGTTTTTGAGGTGATCACCTTGTCTAAAGAAGACTACATGAGTGTTATCAACCACTTATCTGAATCAGGCATTATTGGTGGTATCATTTATGATGCTTTAATTTTAAAAGCTGCCATAAAAGCTAATGTTGATCGTGTTATCACACTAAACGAAAAAGATTTTAAACGAGTCTATCCCGATTTTGCGGATAAGATTATGTCTCCTTGATGAAAAATGCGCCTGCTTGTCTTTAATGGGTTGTGAATCCCTTGATAGGGAATCATGGATTATGAAAAACACATTGGCATTATATCAAGCCGGCATCGCTATTGACGAGCATTGGTTAGTCAAAAACCTTTCATTAACTTTATTGCCAGGACAATTAACAACTATTATTGGTCCTAACGGTGCTGGTAAAACCACCTTACTTAGACTATTAGCCGGATTATGGCAACCGACTGAGGGCAGCGTTGCCCTTAATGGACGCGAATTATACCAATTTCACCGACGTACCCTCGCACAAAACATCACTTTTGTTCCCCAAAATACCCAGATTAACTTTGCCATTACCGTCAAAGATATTGTCATGATGGGGCGCAATCCACATTTGAGACGCTTTCAACCTGAAACAGAATATGATCAGCACTGTGTGGAACAAGCTCTGAAAAAAACCGATGTCGCTCATCTCGCCAATCGTTTAGTGACTGAACTATCAGGTGGAGAACGGCAACGAGTGATAATAGCCCGCAGCCTCGCCACCGAAGCCAATATCATTTTATTAGATGAACCCACCGCCAGTCTGGATATAGCTCATTCATTGGAAGTTCTTGATTTATGTCAAATTTTCGCCCAAGAAGGCAAAACGGTGGCTTTTTCAATCCACGATATTAATCATGCCATGCGCTATGCTCATCAAGTCGCGTTAGTACATAAGGGCAGTATTTTTGATTTAGGTTTACCTGAAAAAATATTGACGGATGGAACAATGCGTGAAGTGTTTGGCGTTGATGTAGAACGGGTTACGGTTTCTGGGAAACCGATTGTTTTCTTTTTTCGTCGAAGTGGAATATAATAGATGCCCTTAGAAATACTATTTTTGCCAAAACGAGTATTTCTTTACGCCTTTTGATTTTAAAGCTCGTAAGAAATCCGATTTTTGCCAAAAATCGGATTTCTATATGCCACATGCCACATCAAACATCACTCAAGGAGATAATTTTGACTTCAGATGAAAAAAAACAGCAAGTTGCAAAAGCAGCTTTAGAATATGTTATTGAAGATACCATTATTGGTGTTGGTACCGGGAGTACAGCGAATTACTTTATTGATGCACTCGCTACCCTCAAACACAGAATTGAAGGTACCGTTGCCAGTTCTAATGCCACGGCGGAACGGCTTAAATCGCACGGTATTCAGGTATTTGAACTCAATAGTGTGGATGAAATTTCGGTTTATGTCGATGGTGCTGATGAATCTAACCGGTTTTTGCACCTGATTAAAGGCGGTGGGGGTGCGCTCACTCGTGAAAAAATTGTCGCTGCAGTGAGCAAACGCTTTGTGTGTATTGCTGATGACAGCAAATTAGTTGGTGTGCTTGGACAATTTCCATTGCCAATTGAAGTGATTCCGATGGCACGGAGCTATGTCGCCCGTGAATTAGTCAAAATGGGCGGAACCCCGATTTGGCGAGAAGGTTTTGTCACCGATAACGGTAACTTTATTTTAGATGTACATAATTTAAAGATTATGGAGCCTGTTAAATTAGAGAACCAACTTAATGAGATTACGGGTGTTGTGACTAATGGTTTATTTGCCTCACGTCGTGCCGATGTCTTACTGTTAGGAAGCAATGAAGGTGTTAAAGTGTTAGAGTAGTTAATTTATATGGTATTTCCGTAGGGCAGGCAAACCTGTGTGTCTGCTTATCAGGAGGGCGAACACTTATAGTTTTTTACATAAATAACTTCACAAAACCTGACAGGTTTCCAAAACCTGTCAGGTTTAGTTGTCGAAGTTATTTTATGCACGTTCCTTATTCAGTTAAATTGTCCTCCAAAAAGTGGGCATATTGGGTTTGACTTAAGAACGTGACAATTTCGTCATAATTTTCAATAATCTTTTCAGGGGACTGAAAAGGTGTTTTAACCATATTTGTGTGAATGGTTGTTGATTGGACACCCAAAAAATCGAAGACCTTATCTGCTGTTTTCTGATGTTGCTCGGCTTTTGACAGCTCGTCTTCATAAATAATTTCAAGGTAGGGCAATTCTTTTAACACTTCAGCGTCTTTTTGTTCACGCCTTTCTGCGTCTTTCAAAGACGCAAGGAGTTCGTCACAATCCCAATGGAATTTAAATGATTGTGCAGATTCTAAATGCTGCTCTTTTGCATACAACCATTTATTTTTGGCTATGGCAATTTTCGCTGACATTTTCCGCCGAAAAAGATTCTTTCGCCTCAAGTATATGATTTTCCACCCATTTTCATGGAAATCAGACAAGAATCGTTTAGCATCCTTTTCAAACTCTTCCAGGGCTGACAATTTTAATTGGAAACCGTACACCTTTGCGCCTGAAGCTTTTGCCAAATGTCCCTTGATGTATAGTTTTGGAGAAAGCATTTTAATATATCGGTGAACAAATATATCCCCATCACAAGCAATATCAGGATGTGAATCAAGCAAGGTGCGAAGTAAATTACTGCCAGTCCTTCCTTGACTAAATAGAATAAACCTAGTATTATGAGGTATACCGGTTTTTTTTAACAAAGCAAGCTGGTAAAAATACATTTCCCACCCTACTTTCTTAAATTCTTTTGTAATCTGATTTTTCATAGAAATTTCCTAATGAAACATGCCTAAATGATTATGACGTTGGAACGTCACGGTAAGCAGACTAATGACATAATAACATGATTGGAGAACAAAAAAGGGAAAACTTTTTTTAATTCCCAATCCCCAATTCCCATCACGAGAAACGAAGTTTCAAGGTATCTTATCAAAAAGTGTGGGTAAACGTGCAACGAACCTGACAGGTTTTGGCAACCTGTCAGGTTTTTTCCACCGAATTTAGAGAAGATACGTTTCAAGGCTGAATAGTTACCTGAAATATTTCATATTCCATCTGTTCTTTCTTAAATAACTGGGTGTAATTATGCAGTACCAGTTCCCAATATTTCGCCAATTTGCTCCGTTGCCCCCCCTTATTATGGCGTTTGATGTGATTTTTGAGCGACTCGAAAACATGATCGCCAATGTTCTTATGTTTGAGGATGTGGAAACCGGCTTTTTCAATCTCAGTTTGAATTTCGGCATGACTTGGAAAATAGTTGCCCTTTCTAAATTTGACTAAAGCATTATTTTTGCAAGTCATATCGGCAAGAATAAAAATACCGTTATTTTTCAATACCCTATATACTTCTTTTAAAAACTTGTGTTTATCAGGATAATGAAAGGAGGATTCGATACAATAAACAAAATCAAAGGTGTTGTCTTGACAGGGCACGGAGCTCGCATTGCCTGGTTGAAAATCTATTTGTGTATCAACGCCCTGGTGTTTGGCATGTTGTTGGGCAATTGCAAGATGTTCAGGCATTAAATCCAAACAGGTTAAGTGAACATTTTTTTCGGTTGCCAGTTTAACTGCAAAGCCACCAATTCCACATCCAATTTCTAAACCGTGAGCCTTTTCAGGCAACTGACCGAAAAGATTAACTATTTTTTCCCAAAATCGTCCTTGCGCTTCATAAAGATTCGCCGTATCAGGAGTCCATAAACCGAAATTGAGTGCATGGGAAATTTTGCCGTCTGAAGAACGACTCAGTTCTATCCAATAATCTCGACTCCAGTTGTAAAAATGTTGTACTTCATTAGTATCTGTTTTCATTTGTGTCAGTTATCAGTTATCAGTTAACCATTGATGAGTCATGGTGACAACACCTTGTTCAACGCCCTCTTGTAAAACCGTTAGTGAGGTGACGGCAGTAGCCTGATCATAAAGATGAAGCGCGTTTTCACAAGCGAGGTAAACATCGACCAGGTAATAACCTTTGAGCAAGGGAACTTGTTTAAAAATAATACGAATCCAACCTTTTCCTTCTTCATTATCGGGAATTTTTTGAGCATCATTATGGGTAGAAGCACTACTGACTACTAAACCATCTTTGCGAACAATGGCTACAGCTAGCGAAGGGGCTGGTAATGTTGGATCATACATAAAATCGACTTCAATGATTAAATCACTTTTACCACTTCGTAAAGTTAGTTGCTCACCTTTTTGATCTTGAGTATAAGTTTTAACGTGAGTAATGCGTCCGGTTTTATCAGACAGGCGTGAAGAGGTTGTTTGTGAAACTTTGTCCCCATCTGGTTCATCGTTAGTTTGAGATTCCGCTGAATTGTTGCTAGATTTGGTAGCCTCATCAAGACTCAAAAATTCGCTATAAGCTGGTAATACTTCTGAAGGAGAACCATCCATTTTGATTTGCCCTTTATCTAGCCATAGCACCCGATCACAAATTTTTTCGACTTGATATAAGGAATGCGAACAAAATAAAATGGTTTTTTTAGCTTCCTGAAATTGCATGATGCGATCAAAAGATTTACGAGCAAATGCGCCGTCACCGACTGACAAGGCTTCATCAATAATCAAAATATCGGGATCGACACAAGTTGCTACCGCAAATGCCAGGCGCACAAACATCCCTGATGAATAGGTTTTAACCGGTCGTTCCATAAATTCTTCAAGACCGGCAAATGCGACAATTTCATCATATAATTTATCCATATCTTCCACAGCCAAGCCTATCACAGCCCCGCTGAGGTACACATTTTCCCGCCCACTCATTTCAGGATGAAAACCAGAACCTAATTCTAATAAAGCGGCGACGCGACCAGCAACCTCACACGCGCCACCTTTATCACTGCTTAAGGTGCCAGCCACGATTTTAAGTAAGGTACTTTTGCCAGCACCATTTCGACCAATAATACCCACAACTTGACCATGAGAAATGTAAAATGTCATGGGCTGTAAAGCTTGAAAAACTTGGGCACGGGGGCGATAGGTTAAAACTTCCCACAGGCGATCCCAACCATGAGCATAAGTTCGATAAATTTTACTAACCGATTGTAGGGAAATAGCGTATATCATCTATTAATTATGAACGAGTTAAATGTAATAGTTGAGCAATTATTTCAGAATTAAAGTTCAGCAATCACCGGATTATCTTGGTATGAAAAAATATTTTAACATTTTAGAGAGCAAGTTTTTTGAAAGTTGGGGAAGGGCATTGCCCTTTTTTATACATTGTAAAGGAAAAAAGTAGCCACTGTCGCCCCAATTTTAAAGGGCAGAAATACCCATTTTTTTAAAAAATGCTATTTTGCCTCAAAAAACTTAGCCATAAAAAAATACTATTTTTCAAAAATTTTGGGGAAAATGCCCTGTTCCCACAAATCATGATAGTATGACAAAATTTACTGATAACTAATTTAACAATTGATTAAGTAATGTAGGGTGGGCAAGGTCTTTTTCTTGCCCACCATCATTGGGCTAAGGTGGGCTACGAAAAACTAATTTAACAATTGATTAAGTAATGTAGGGTGGGCAAGGTCTTTTTCTTGCCCACCATCATTGGGCTAAGGTGGGCAAAAAAACACTTGCCCACCCTACGAAAAACTATACATAAGTAATGTAGTAATGTAGGGTGGGTAGTAACGAAGTGAAAACCCACCATTCTGTTGAAAAGGAAACTTTATGTCCAATTTGTCCAATTTATTTGTTTTAGATATTGAAACCTATCCGGTTGAAAACCGAGCTACCCTCAGATTACGTGATCAACAAGGGCAGCATTTAGCCGCACAGCAGGTGCAGGTTGGGAATGAACATGCGTTTGAGTGGGTAGGTTTGTTTAATACCAGTGAGCATGTGAAATGTTATGCTGATCAGTTATTGCCGGATAAACAGCAAACTTTGTCGGAAGAGGAACTGATTGCTCAGTTAGGGGTATTTTTGGGGCGCACCGTATTGGGGGAGGAGATTTTTCAGCGTTTGTATGATGGCATATCGCAACGAACGCTATTGATTCGGTTGCCGGCGACGGTGGATGATCGGTTAGCGGCAGCGTTTGCACGGATTCCCTGGGAGATTGCGCGACCGGATAGGGAGCAGGAGCCATTGTTAGCGCGTAATGTGGCGGTGCGTGCGATTACGGGGAGCGATTTTCCTGAAGATCGGGAAATGCCTTTGGAAATGGCGGCGAATGAGGTTTTGCGGGTATTGTTGGTTTTTGCGGAGACTGAAGATAGTAATCCGTTAGCTTTACGTTTGGAACGGGAGCAGTTATTGGCTTTGTTTTATGACAAGGTTTTGCCAAAGCGATTGGTGCAGATTGATAGTCTTTGTTATGGCGTGACGCTGGATACGATTAAAGAACAAATTCTGACCGCGAATGGTTATCATATTGTTCATTGGAGTGGGCATGGTACGCATGATAGTTTGGTATTGCAGGGCGAAAAAGATAATAAGATATCAGGTGCAGGGCTAGTGGAATTATTCCAAAAATCTGGTGGGGTTGTGCCTAAATTGGTTTTTCTGAGTGCTTGTCATTCGGGGGCTTTTTTAAGTGCCTCAGACCTGACAGGTTTCCAAAACCTGTCAGGTCTTAACCAGCAGAAGGATTTACCAGAATCTATTACCACTAAACAAGGTTATACCAGTACTGCCCTCGCGTTGTTGAGGGCTGGGGTGCCACAGGTGGTGGCGATGCGTTATTCTGTTGCGGATGCTTATGCGCGACAATTGGCGGTTTTGTTTTATCAACATTTATTAGGTGAACAATATAATGCGGATGCGGCGTTGGCGACGGCGCGTAGTCAGTTGGTTGATGATCCTAAGATTGGGGCGATTGAGCATACTACGCCTTTGTTGTTTGGGCAGGATCGGTGGGTGTTGGAAGCCGTTAAAAAGCGGAATGCGGTGCAGTTGAAACAGCGTTATCCAGATCGGCGTTATCAACCATTATTGTCTGATGAGCAGTATGGTTTTAAGGCGCGAACGCATTTTGTGGGTAGAAATCGGGAGTTGACGCAGTTAAATCAAGAATGGTTGAGTGGGAATAAGTCGCCTGTGGCTGTCATACAAGGTTTGGCAGGGCTGGGGAAAACAGCATTAACGGCTGAGGTGGTTAATTTATGGCATAATCGGTTTGATTGGGTGTTGGTGGTGCAGTCGCGTGGTCGTGCTTTGAATGCGGAGGCTTTTTATACGCAGATGGATTCGTTGTTGGTGCGCTTGAATAAGGATTATCGCCAGGATTGTCAGGAGGATGAGTATCGCAAAATTTTATTGCCTAAAGATAAGCCGGCGCGATATGAGACGATGCGGGAGAATTTGCTGAAAGTGCTGGATGATTATCCTATCTTGTTGATTATAGACAATTTTGAGACGAATTTGTTTTCAGAACCGAAAAAAGGGTATGTTTGTCAGGACCCAGAATGGACAGAGTTATTGACGGCGTTTGTGACTC
>Ga0233403_10001146_pt1 | contig 12436 bp, 8 predicted proteins | sample Na_oxic_1_MG_FD_179866 | JGI IMG/M metagenome (GOLD analysis project Ga0233403, IMG submission 179866) | Seawater microbial communities from Saanich Inlet, British Columbia, Canada - Na_oxic_1_MG | ecosystem: Environmental > Aquatic > Marine > Inlet | place: Canada: British Columbia | collected...
TGCCGTGCGTATCGGCAACTTTAGTGGCAAAACCTTGGAAGAATTTCTCATAAATCGCATTGAGAAAATCTTGCTTGTGAGCATAATCATCAATCGTCGCGGCGGTGGTTTCAATCGCCCCATAAAACCGATCCAGTTTTCGGAGAAATTCATGGCGACTAAATGAACGCGAAGTCAACGCCGTAATTACCGTTTCAATTTCACGCGCAATCACATTTTTATTGATAAAATCCGGATTCTTAAACACAGTTCTAAAAATCCGCTCTGTCAACAAGTGTTGAATCAGCATTTCTTTCACGGCATTCAAAGACAAGTTCGGATTAATCGCCTCCTGACACAATTGGGTAAAACCATCAAAGGCTTGGCTAAACTTTTGATTGGTTTTTAATTCCGCCTCAATAATTTTCAGGAGCGCGTCACCATGTTCTCTAACCTTATCCTTAAAGGCAATAACCGCTTCGAGCCATTGCTCATAAGCCGGCGGACAATAATTAAAAAATAAGTTTAGGCCCTCAATCAATGATTGCGGTTGTTCCGTGATATCTTCATTAAAAATTTCATGTCCATCTTGCCATAATATGAGACGCTGCGGGGTTTGGAACAAAATATTATCATTGGGGTAGCCAGCTTTAAATTTCTGTTGAATGGCTTTGGCCAAATTATCCTTAATATCTTTGGCTTCCCAGACACCATGCCGCAATTCAAACTGATCCAACAAAGTGCCATCAGTTCTTAGGGGGCGTTTGCCATCCCGGTTGAGCGGATATTGTTCGACAAATTGCAAGTCATATTGCCCGGCACAATGGCGTAAAATACTAGCAAAAGCCGGGGCGACAGAGCCTTCGGTACTGATATTTAACTCCGAAAGAGCCGCCATTTCTTGGTAAAAACTTTTGATGATTTTGTGGGTGGGTTTTAAATTTAGGCGTGGCATGTTGTTTTTCCTTAAAATCTGAACTTATTTTTGACTGCACAGCGAGTCATTGATGCGAATTCACCCGAGTCTTGGGTGGCTTCATTCAGTAATTTCAAAATCTTTGACACCGTTTTCGTATAGCCACTCATTGTATTCAGTTTCTACTTTCCCATCGGTAAGCAATTTTTGGGGTGGAGTGGGTTTCGTTATTCGTATCATATCTTGTAGTTAGTTTTGAAAATATCAGCAGCTTTGCGAAGTATTGCCATTGCTTCATTGTCTTCTGGATTGTCAGTCACAATAGGCAATTCATCTAATTTTTTCCCAATCTCCTCTAATTCTTGTTCATCCGCCGGTGTCAGTTGCGGTTTGGATAATATTTTTTCCTGTTTTTTCAAGTAGTTATCATATTCAGCCGGTCTGGCACTGGGTAAAGCAAATAAGTCACTTGTCAACACTTTATCGATACGCCACCCTTTGATCACTTCCTCGTTATTGTGAATAATGACTCGATCACCATGCCGTTTTAGTAAAACAATATTGGCATCTTCTGGGGCGGATTGCACAATAAGTGGGCTATGTGCAGTCACAATAAATTGCGTCTGTTTAAAAATAGCGGTTAAATGATCAATGACGGTTCTTTGCCATTTGGGGTGTAAGTGCAAATCAATTTCATCCACCAAAACAATGGCGGGTTGTTCAAGGGGATTATCATAATCGGAATAACGTTCAAATAGGCGATGGGCCAAATCCACCATCCAAGCAATCAGGGTTTGATAACCCAAGCTCAAATCTCTAAGACTAACCCAACCATAAGGGGTTTCAAATTCTATAGCCGGCTTTGATTGAGTTTTAGTGATAGGTTTTGTCCGGATATTTCCCACATCTGGCAATAAATCTATGAGCATGTTTTTGACTTTTTCATAGCGGTTTTCAAAATAAGACTTACCTTCAGCAGCGGAACTTTTTACCGCATAATCCGCTTGTAATAACCATTCTACGGCATTAATCAAACTGACATCCTCTGAGAATAAATTTGCACAATTATCTGGATTATAACTTCTTTCTAGTGAGCCACTCCCCATACGACGTGATGCACCGTAAGCGTAAACGATAAAATTATCAGCTATATCAATACTAAGAGATGTTGATTCTTTTTCTGCAAAAAAGTAATTACTAAGATTAAGATATTTTTGTGAAGTAAATGAACCTTCATAAAGTGTTGATGAAACTTTAAAATCTTTTTCGTTATTGGAACGATTAAATAAAAATCCAAAAGGAAATATAAAAGGTGCATTTTTTAGTTTTGAATGCCACTGAAGAAAAATACCTTTAGGAATCGTTTGAAAATTTTTGGAAATACCTTCTTGCTTTAGACTAGAAGGTTCCAAAGCAACTAAACATTTCAACAAAGTCGTTTTCCCTACCCCATTATCTCCAAGGATAATTGTCCAACGCGCCGGTTTACCATTGCCATCGGATAAATCAAGCGTTTGTTCTTTGCCAAAACAGCGCACATTTTTAACTGTCAAGTCTAAAAAATACACTGGGGCATCATTCTCAGTAATATTAGTTAAGGAATTTATGTTGTTCATAAAAAGATTAAGTATAGTGTAAACATAACGAAACGTCGTGACGAAACAATAGTGAACGTTGGCTCGTAGATTAAAAACTAAACCCTTCACAATGGGCAATTATAACACCAAATTTTCCAACTTTTTCACCACCAACACCGTTTCCAAACCCACCAAAACCATTTTCCCAATCATCCACACATTAGACATTATACCGATTTAAATAATAGACATTATACCGATTTAATTTTTCCGGAGTGCAAGGCGTACCTTGCACGAGGTGACATATTGGTTTAAAAGTCTCACATCATCGCATCAAGCAACTCAGACACCTTGACCGTTGCAATGCCTGACATTAAATCGGACATCGCATAAGGAATGACCAATTCACCACGATGAATCATTGCACCGCAGGTGTAAACCACATTGGGAACATAGCCTTCTCGCTCGGTTTCGTGGGGAGTTAGTAAGGGTTCCTGAAGACGGCCAATTATCTTGGACGGGTTTTCTAAATCAAGTAAGATGGCTCCAATGCTATATTGACGCATAGGACCAACGCCATGTGTGAGTACCAACCAGCCCTTTTCCGTTTCCAGTGGCGAACCACAATTGCCAATTTGAAAAAATTCCCAAGGTTGGCGAGGCTTTTGGAGGAGTTTATGCTCATGCCAAAAGTGGATATTGTCCGTTAACATAAGGTAGTTGTTTTCTCCGTCTTGACGCGAGAGCATGGCATATTTGCCATTGATTTTGCGTGGAAACAGAGCCATGCCCTTGTTTTGCACTGCCTTGCCATTGAGGGTAGCAATATGGAATTTGATAAAATCTTTGGTTTCGATCAGTTGTGGTAAGATATTGAAGCCGTTAAAAGCCGTGTAGGTTGCATAATAGGTAGCCTCGCCATTGTCACCTACAAACCGGACGAATCGTGCATCTTCAATGCCTCTACTTTCATTTTCTGAGACCGGAAAGATCACCCGTTCCGATATTTTGTGGTCGGTTCGGAAATTGATTTCGTAGTTTGAATGGGCGAGCCAGTACACGATCTCCAGAATGTCGTTTTGAACCTTTTGGGAAAAGAATCTTTGGGAACGAAATTCTTCAATGACTTGTTTTAATCGGTTATAACTGAAAGTCTCCGGTAATCTGCTCATGAGTCGGCGAGTAACATCGTTCAATGCTTCTATTTCTGCGAGTTTTGACTGGAACAAAGCGCGTTCATAAAGTGGATCCATCTGGAGTTCCGGTGTTTCGACATAATCGCTGACTGGATCAAAAATAATCCGGTTGTACCGGTCGAGGGTACCATTGCGAAAAACGATTGAGGAGATGTGTCCCTCTCCGGTGGCCCGTAGGCTCATAATAAACCGCTGGCTCCCGCTGGGCAGTTTGGATTGATAGGGATGGGGGACGATAGAAGGATTGAATAATGCCGCCGATTCGACAGAATACTCCATCGTGAAATAGGCCCCAATCAAGTTTTTTTGGGTATCGCTGAGTTCAGAACCTACGGGGATAAACTCTTTAACTTCTTTGAAGTGTTGCTGAAAAATACGTTTAATATCTCGGTGGCGCGGAGAAAAATCGGCCATAACATGCTTCAAGAGTTCTTCAACGGTAGGCTTGGGTAAACTCAACACTCGTTCAATGATCTTTGAGATGTGCTGAACATTTGGGGGCCGATTCAAGCGGGTGATCACCCGTGATGCGTCTCCTAAAATTTTGATCCTTTCTCGTGTGATAGAAATCTTCTTTTGCTTTGACTGAGTCATTTCTGTTTTTTTCATATAAATTAAAGAGTTTGTTGAATGTTATAAGATCGTTTGAACTTTTTGAGAGATGTATTTTTCACGTTTGTTGAAATCCTCCCGAGCTCCCCTTTAGCAAAGAGGAGAATAATATACTTACTTTTATAGGTTGAACGAATTGTTGCTAAAAAAGCACACTGTCAAGAAACTTCCAAAAAAATAATATCCCCGGATCGGATAAAAACCGGCTAGGTTTTTAAAACCTCGAAGGTTTTACAAAACCGGGGATTTTATTTCATGTGAGGGCCCCAACACACTATAAAGGAGGCCGCGTATCAGACAAACAGAGTTGGACCAGATCGTCGATCAGTGCCGTACCGACACACATCACCGTGTCAGCACCACCCCAGTAAAGCTTAATCGTGCCATCTTCTTCAGGAACAACACCACAACTAAAGACCACATTAGGCACATAACCGCTAATTTCCCAAGGTGCTTCTGGCTCCAATATCCAACGGTCCGATACGCCACGCAGATGGGCTGGATCGTCAAGATCGTGTAATGCCACACCTAAGCGATAGACCGTACCAGACATGGTTTTATATACCCCGTGGTAGATTTGCAACCAGCCCTCTTTGGTTTGAATCGGTTGTGGACCGGGGCCGACCTTCATCTCATCCCAATGATAATGCACCGGTTTGATAAGTATCTTGGAATCTCCCCAATGAACCAGATCCGGAGAATAGGATATCCAAGTGGACCAAGGAGAAATCTCCGAGTGGGGCCGATCCAGACGTACATAACGGCCCTTGAATTTTTGCGGAAAGATAACCACGTTACGCATGTCCGCTTGAGTTATCAAGGCAACCCGCTCCACCTCTTGGAAATCTTTGGTGCGTGCCAGTGCAATGCGAACCCCATGACGGGAGTATGCACTGTAGGTCAGCAGATATTCCCCTTCACAAGGGCAAATCCTTAAATCTTCCACGCCCCATTCCTCATATTCAGCAAACTGTGGGTTATTGGAAGGGATAAGAAAGGGTTTCGGTACCACCTGAAAAGAATAGCCATCGTCGCTATCTGCCCGGCCAATTATGGAACGTCCATTTTGTAAGTTAGATCGAAACAACATCACGTAACTGCCTTCATGCTTTACCACGCCGGCGTTGTAAACAGTAGCAACGGGATAGGGAACATCTTCTTTGGTGAGGATCGGGTTTCCTTGGTATCTTGTCACAATTGGGTGTTTTTCAGACATATATTTATTAATTTATTTCCGGTTTGAAACGTAGTTCCATAGGTTTCACCTATGGCTATTCATGTTTTACCCCTTCGGGGTTAGAAATTTCCAAAGATGTACAAACCCCGAAGGGGTTAAATGTGAATAGCCACCGATGAAATCGGTGGAACTTGTGGTTGCCCCATGAGGTTAAATAAAATTTGTGCAAATTATTCAGACTCGGCCATAATCATCGTCAAAACGCTCAATGTCGTCTTCGCCGAAATAGTCGCCTCTTTGCAGTTCAATGAAACGCAATTCTGTCGTCCCCGGGTTAGCAACCCGATGGAGAGTTTTTTTCATGATATCCAAAGACTCGCCGACCCCTAAGTGCATGATTTGGTCACCGAGGGTAATTTCCGCCTGACCTTCCAGAATATACCAGTGTTCGGTACGTCGTTGATGCCGCTGCAAGCTCAGACGCTTGTTTGGCATGACCACAATCTCCTTAGCCTTATAATTTGGTTGATCGGCCAACACCAGATAATAACCCCAAGGCCTTCTTTCCTCCCTTTGAGTCTGGTTCAGGATTTGTTGGTAAACTTCAATATATTGTTCTGTCATCCGCTCAATGGTAAAGTCCCGCTCCACTCGGCGACGACATTCGGCGCGATCAATTTCTCCGATCCGGGTGACTGCTTTGATGGCTTCTTCTGTGGTATTGACCAGAAAACCGTTCTTGCTGTCTTCGATCAATTCGGGCATACTTCCCCGATTAAATGCAATCACCGGGGTACCACAAGCCATAGACTCGATCACGGAAAGACCAAAAGGCTCGTCGAATTGAATCAAGTGTAATAACGCAAATGCCTTGCCAAGCAATTGATTGCGCTGTGTTGGGCCGACGCTGCCCAGATAAATCGCTTGTTGCTCATCCAACTGTGGTTCGACGTATTGGTGAAAGTAGTCCTCGTCTTGGATGATCCCGGCGAGAAGGAGCTTTTTCCCGCAAGCTTTAGCAACCTCTAAGGCTTCCTTAGCCCCTTTATCCGGGTGGATACGCCCAAAAAAGATGAGAGTATCATCATCTGGCTCGGATTGAAATTCAAATTGTTTGAGATCAATTCCGTGGTGGATGGTTCGGATATAGTCCAATTCCGATGCGCGATCCGCATCGCTGATTGAAACGTAGAAAGTCTTCCCATTGTATTTTTTATAAACGGGCAAAATTTTAGGGGAAGAAAAACCGTGAATCGTCGTGAGCATTGGTGTGTCAACCAAGCCCGAATAGCTTAGAGGTAAAAAATCGAACTGGTTGTGAATGATGTCGAACTGAGCAGCTCGCTCGAACAGTTCGGAAATGTGTAGGCATTCCCATACCTTTGGTAAAATGCTGGGATCTTCCTCATAGCCTTGGGCGCAAACTGCGTGTAGACTACCGCTGGTTTGGGAATCACCAGTAGCAAAAAGGGTCACCTTGTGACCGCGAGAAACGAGGCCCTCGGTTAACAGGGAAGTGACGCTTTCCCAAGGGCCATAATGTTTAGGCGGAGCACGCCAAGCAATCGGTGATAACATAGCAATACGCATAATAGTTTCCTTCTTTAAGTTAGGTTATAGGTTTGTAGTGGGTTGTTTTAAAATTACATCGGCATTAAGTTTTTGGATTGTGATTAAGGAAAGCAACCAAGCTAAAGATGACTCGGCACCTTCGTTTTGATTGATCCCATTGGCCAAAAGGCCATCGCGGCAACCACCCGTTTTTGGATCGTAGAGGGGCATATTCAGGTCGTTATCTCCAATAAACCAGTTGAAACAGTTGACCGCACTTTCGATCCAGTTAAGATCGAGGGTGACATTGTAAGCCTCAACGCAGGCATCAATCATAGTGTTGGCCTCAATGGGTTGCTGGTCGAAGCGGGCCATGGTGCCCCCTTTCGGATACCAGCCGTTGTTTCCCACTGGCGTGAAATGTCCGTTGGTGGTCTGGATTTTGAGCAACCACTTGAGGGAACGTAGTCCCATTTCAATCATGTCTTCGCGCTGCATCGATTGGCCGGAAAGCAACAGAGCTTGAGGTATGCTGCCGTTGCTATAAGTGACCATATTTTCTAGCCAAGGCCAGTCCTCAGTGGCTTGGTCGGTGAATCGTTGGAAGAGTTGCTCAGCTAGAATATCCCGAACCCGGCGGACCTCGCTATCACCGGAAAACTTGGTGAGATAGGCATGGATTCCCACAATGGCGAAGGCGGTCGCACGAGGTGCAACCAGTTTCTCAAGACAGCCGATAGATTGGGTAAAAAGCTTGGTTGCCATGGCCAATTTTCCGGGATTATCCAAAACAGCGATTGAGCGGCCTAGCCCTAAAACGGCTCGACCGTGAGAGTCTTCAGAGCCGACTTCCTCAAGCCATTGCCGTGAATAGTTCATGAAGTTGCGAAACCGTCCAGTTTCGGTATTGAAAGCATGGTGAAGAAAGCTTAAATAGCGGCTGCTCAGGGATTCAAACCAAGCGACATTGTTCATGAGGTATTTCCTCATGACGGCAACTATTAGGGCGCGGGCATTGTCGTCGGTGCAATAACCATGATCTAGGTTGGGTATCGCGTAGATGGCATGCTGAAAAATGCCGGTATTATCGGTCATAGTCTTCAGGTGATCAAGCTTGATGGGCGGGATGTCGAATTGGGTGATAGCGATGACATCATGCTTGTATAGATGGTAGGCACGCGGTTTTTCGGCTCGGTGGGCCCTGACATCACTGAAGACTTGTAAATATTGTCGTGTGACTTCCTTCCAAATCGCCTCACGACAAAAGGTATAGGCCTTTTTACGCAACCCATGCCGTTCCGTTTCATTGACCAGCAAGTCGATGATTTGCTCGGCCATGGCATCGGGATTATTAAAGGGCACGATTCGGCCTCGACCTTCGTCGAGCATCTCGCTGGCATACCAATAGGGTGTTGAAATGACCGCTTTGCCGGTTCCCATTGCATAAGCAAGCGTACCAGAAGTAATCTGGGCTTCTTCAAGATAGGGAGTAATGTAGATATCAGCGACCCCTAAAAATTCATAAAGCGTCTCTTGTTCGACAAAGCGGTTTTGGAAAATCACATGCTCACTTAAGCCAAGTTTACGGACCAACTGTTGTAGGCCAATGCGGTATTCTTCTCCGTGGGCCTTTAAAATATGGGGATGAGTGGCTCCCAATATGATATAAGCAATATCCGGATGTTTTTGCACAACCTTCGGTAAAGCTTGTAAAACGGTCTCAATTCCTTTGGTGGGCGAAAGCAAGCCAAAGGTGAGTAGCACCTTTTTTCCCTCCACGGCGAACTTTTCTTTGTAGAAGTTGGGATCGATGAAGGGCAAATCTGGAATGCCATGGTGGATAAAAACGACCTTTTCTTTTGGTACCCCATAGACCTCTTGTAGTATATTAAAAGCCTTGTGACTCATGACGATCAATTTGTCCGACAGGGCGACGAGCCGAAGCATCACCTCACGATAATCGGGGTTGGGGTCTTTGAGGACCGTATGCAGGGTAGTGACAATTGGCATACGAAGATTTCCCAACAGTTTGAGCAAGTGGCTACCGGCCGTGCCGCCGAAAATCCCGAATTCGTGCTGAACGCTAACGATATCCGCTTGGCTGATATTCATAAACTCAGCAGCGACGCTATACTCGGATAAGATGTTCTGGTTGATCTCGAAGCGGACTTTGTCAGGGTAGTTGTATCCCTCGGGCTGGTCGTTCATTACGACGCTCCAACTGTTGATTTCAGGAGCTTCGTTGGTTAATGCGGAGATCAGATCGGTTGTAAAGGTAGCAATGCCGCATTGACGGGGCAAATAGTTGCCAATGATCGCAACCGAGTTGATTCCTTCGTAGTATTTATTCAATGATTTCATGGCTATGTCCTAATTATATTCTTTGCAACTTAACTTTCCAAATCTAAAGGTTTGGACTCCAAGACTTTCCAAATCTAAAGGTTTGGACTCCAAGACTTTCCAAATCTAAAGGTTTGGATTCCAAGACTTTCCAAATCTAAAGGTTTGGATTCCAAGACTTTCCAAATCTAAAGGTTTGGACTCCAAGACTTTCCAAATCTAAAGGTTTGGACTCCAAGACTTTCCAAATCTAAAGGTTTGGACTCCAAGACTTTCCAAATCTAAAGGTTTGGACTCCAAGACTTTCCAAATCTAAAGGTTTGGACTCCAAGAGTTTCCAAATCTAAAGGTTTGGACTCCAAGACTTTCCAAATCTAAAGGTTTGGACTCCAAGTCTTAACTTTCCAAATCTATGGAAAATCCCTATTATTAATGGTGTTCCCAAAATCCGTTACAATCAGAAATTTATTTATACTCAATGATCAAGTTTTTTAACTATAACTACAAGGATTGGATATAAAAAAGGCTAAAATGTTTTAATTTTAACGGTTTCTGGGTGCAATTTGACTTATCCTTTCTTATATCAAATCCTTGTAGTTATTATTGAAGGCTAAAAAACTTGATCATCGAGTTATATATATCATAAAAAAACGTATGAAACCCTACAAAATATCTGAAAATTTGTGATTCAGTACTTAATTATGAATGCTTAAGGTGGGCAACAACGTTACCCACCCTACAAAAGTACGTCTGGTGATAAGACAATAATCAGGGTTGGACTTGTTGAAAAGCCCGGATCCAATTTAAGGGTCTTTTTTGACCAAATTTATCTTGCAAATCCTCTAAGGACTTATAAGAACGACCATCAATGATTTTCTGGGCCATTTTGGCACCTATGCCTTTGATAGAAGTCATCTCAGAATTGCTTTTTCCATTGATAAAGTTCAAGAAATCAGTCACGTTTTGAGGTTCAACCACGGTTTCGTTTAGCTTTGACAACAACCGGTTTGGTTCAATCCATCGGGAAGCCTCGGTTTGTGGTGCCGCAACTAGGAATACCCATATTTCTTTTAGCCCCGCAGATTTTGCGGCCTCATAAATAGGTAGTCCGGTTAGCAGTTGATATTCATCTTCATTGTCGGTTAAACACGCAATGGGAAGAACTGAGTTAAATTTCCGGTCTTTCAGATTTTTAGCGACTTCATCAAGCACCTTTTTTGGGGTACCGGAATTGACGGTAATCGGTTTTATCTGATTAAAAGATAAAGTGTAGGGTTTGGTTTCTACACTAACCATTTCTATAGCCATGTTATACCCTCTTCTTATTTTCTAGTGAGTCGATTTTTTCTACGATTTCCCGTGTCAAATTTGCTAGTTGCATAGCAGCTCCCTCTGCTTTTTGATAGTGTTCCGCACGCACAGAAATTGGTAGTCGCTGAAGTGAAGCTTCTCTCATGTGTACCGCACGTTTCACTTCGGCAAGAAGGGGAATCTTAGGAAAGTGCTTTTCTACAAGTGCCAAAATAGTTTTAGTGATTTTGGTATTGTGATCTGTCATCATTGGCACGATGCCCAAAATTATTCCCCGTGTGTCTTCGGTGTCTTCCCGAACTTCTCTTGTCTTTCTAATGGGATTTCTTATCCCATAAACAGACAAGTATTCCATTTGTGATGGTATAACAACATATTGAGCCGCGAATATCCCATTCCATGTAATCCGATTATAAGTTGGTGGCGTGTCAATAAGACAATAGTCGTATTCACCCGCCAATTTTTGCAGTCCCTTATTAAGTCGTTTTTCACCAGATGGTAGTACTTCTAGTGAATGAGGTTTGGTTTTGTAACTACCGGGCAAAACATCTACTTTTCCATCACGAGTTGTCAAATAAGTATTGAATGAGCTAGGGTAAATGTATTTCCGGTAATCAAAATCTTCATCCACGCACTCTAGTAAGAACTCCATCAGTTCTTGTCTATCCTCAAAAGAATCCAAAATTTGTTCGATTTCTTCCAAGCTAGAAGCGGCATCAATTTCGTCACCTTTATTTACTCCCAATGACAGACTGGCATTTGCTTGATCGTCTAAATCAACGACCAAAACTTTGTTGCCCTGTTTAGCTAACTCATAAGCCATATTGACGGTTAACGTTGTTTTTCCAACGCCGCCTTTGGACGTATGGATTGCAATAGTACGCATTTTAACAGTTTCCAAAAATGTTGTAAGAAAAGTGGCTATGGGATCAATATGAAGCGGGTTTTCTATTTCAAACGTTGCTTTTGGTTCTGATTGCCCGTATTCATAAATCTCAATTAAAAAAGGGTTAATCAATACACCAAATTTGAGGTTTGAACGGTAAAGGTACTTCTCTAATAACTGAAAACGGGCGGCATTAATACGTTGTTTGGCAGATTTGACTTCAATCAAGAAACTTACATACTTAGCATGATCTTCTATCAAAAAATCAACCTTTTTTTCGGTAAAGCCGGTTCCCTTAATATTAGGTACTTTTATCCGAAATTGTGGATGCCAGCAAATCAGACTACCCAATCTTTTGGGTATTCCGGCCTTAATTAACATTTCTTCAACTAAGTGTACACAGACATATTCTTCATAATCCCATTCTGAAGATAAAAGCATATTTTTCTCCTAGTGCGTGGAAGTTTCCATACCACTCAAAAGTCTTCGATCTTTTTGAAAAAGATCGAAATGGTCTGGAGATTTCCGCGAGCCGGCACTAGCTTGTTATCAGTGAGCAAGTGTAGGCGCGTCCTACGCATCATCGAAACGCATGATTAAGTTTAAAATGTGCGTGGGATGTACCCTTGCTCCACATCATACGATAACATTATCATAGAAAATCTCCCAACTTCTCCACTACTCCTACAGTTTCCAAACTAACCAAAACTACCCTATCAATCAACCACACTAAAATAATTTCAGACGCACGAGGGCAACAAGGAATTGCCCCTACATTTGTGAAATTTTTCATTGTCTAGGCGATTGGGATCGTTGACAATGCCGCTTCTGTTGCTCATTCTAACACGATATTGATCAATCACCCAATCTAACGGCAGAATGATTGTTGAG
>Ga0233403_10001148_pt1 | contig 12423 bp, 7 predicted proteins | sample Na_oxic_1_MG_FD_179866 | JGI IMG/M metagenome (GOLD analysis project Ga0233403, IMG submission 179866) | Seawater microbial communities from Saanich Inlet, British Columbia, Canada - Na_oxic_1_MG | ecosystem: Environmental > Aquatic > Marine > Inlet | place: Canada: British Columbia | collected...
CATCATGCTCGTCATCGGATAATTTAATCATAATGGTTATTTATTTCAAACTATAGCATTTTTCTGTTTGGGTTAAATATAGTGTTTCCCGATTGAATACACTTTTTTTTCAACACAGAGTAGCACAGAGTACCACAGAGTTTAATTTGAAGGGTTTGACGATAAGCCCTCCAAAGCCGCATAAAAAGCTTCTTGTTCCCTACCAAACAGGGCGATTTCTTCATCTAGTGTGACAATGGTTGACAAGTCTGTCAATGTATCTCCTTCTTCTACTGTTATGTCATTTCCCTGTTGAACCAAACTAAAAAATTTGGCCATAATCTGACGTGGTGAATGGGTTGCTTGAAAAGCAAGCTCTTTCATCAAAAACAGGTGATGTGTCGCTAAAATGATTTGTGTCCCATTTTCGACTAATTGCATCAGTGAATCAGCCACTTGCTTCATCATTCTTGGATTTAAATTGGTTTCTGGCTCATCCCAAAATAGGGTACTCCCTTTTTTCAGGGAGTCATTGGCTATCAGATAACTCAACATAGCGACTTTACGCAATCCTTCAGCAATCAAAGAGATTTCCCGGTAGCCTTGTTCTGGAAAGTGGATATAAAAGCGATCCGATTCTAATTTCACCTCTCCACCAATCATTTTTTCTAGCGGCTCAAGCAAGCTGGTTTCCGGGTTTCTGAGTAAAGGCGTGCTGAGTGCTTTGCACAGATCATAATAAACTTCCTCAAACGCCAACATACGTTCTTCATAAACTCTAATGAAACTGGGAAATAACGATAACACTTCTTTTGCGGGCAAAAAAAGAGGTATTGTGCTTGGAAAAGCAGTCGGCTTTTGTAATAGTTCAACTTCCACTTTACTCGTTTTAGAAAATTTGATAGCCGCTTTCGTTTCAGTTGGAGTGGAAATTTGTGCTTCTATTTGAGCCGCTTCTTTCTGTCCAACACGACATAAACGGCCAAGTGTATCCGGCTTAAATACCTTAACCAATTTTTCGGCAAGGCGACGCTGCCACCAATTTTCACTGCCGCCCGAAGTAATTTCTCCGGGTATTTCTTCCTGTTCCCTTTTTGCTTCATGCCACACAGACATGATGGCGTAAGCCAATTTTAACAAGTGACTTTTCCCTGTCGAATTGTCTCCAATGATGACATTCAATCCTTCAGAAAAGTTGAAATTCGCTTCGGAAAATTCAGTAAAATTTTTAATATTCAAGTAGTTAAGCACTTCATTTCGCCTAATAGTTGTGCAGGTTATAGGTACAATGCGTATAGATTTTCAAAAAATTTGTAGTGTTCAAACTGATGTTAAACAAAAAATGAGAGTTTGAGCAAATCTATAAATCGTGATAGAACGCTGATTGTCATGATTGTCATGATTTACGCTGATCTAATATGATATCTGTTCAACATCAATCTGACCATTACAACCTTTTGAAAATTTATTGAACTTGGCGATCACATAAAAATATTGGATTCAAGTCCGTTTTCTAGCGTTTTTGGTATCACATAAAATCCCAGCATGGCATTCATAATTGCCATTTTAGAGCATTGTTTTAAATCGGCTAAGCGAATATCGGCCTCAATAATGTGTTGTTCGCTTAATAACCGCTCTCGCGTTGTGCCTTTTAATAGGGGCGTTGATGGGGTTAGCCATTTATCTTGATGCCAAAAGGCGACATTAGCGATAGAGGTGTCTGTGACGAAACCTTTTTTGATAATTAATATATCATCGGCTTGCCCTTTGAGTGCGAGTAAACGGTTTAAATGGGCCCGATTGAGATATTTAAAGGTGTAGTCGATTTCATTATCTTCTACCATTTTGAAATGCTGAAAGTGTCGCTCTTGATAGGGTAGATATTCAATTGTTTCTATGGTTTTGGCATAGATTATCCGCGCTCGATAGAGGCCCTTTTTCGAGGGAGGTTGCAGAAAGCTTGTCAAATCAATTTGTTCTTGAGCCCCAAATAGCAAGCTTCTAGCCTGATTGAGCCGTTGATTATGAAATGCGATATAGGGGGCTTTTCCGTTTATGATTTTAACGGTTTCTAAAAGTTGAGTCATGTTTTATCGTTTTGTGGATTGAATACAACGAATGACGGGCCGATAAACGAATTAAATATTTTTTTAACACTATCTCACAATGATTTTTAATCCGTTTATCCACGTCATCCGTTGTACTCGTTTTATTCCTATCTCACAATGATTTTTAATCCGTTTATCCACGTCATCCGTTGTACTCGTTTTATTCAACTGTCACTGATTTGGCCAAATTTCTAGGCTGATCGACATCTGTGCCTTTAATCAGTGCAACGTGATAGGCTAATAATTGTAAAGGGATGGTGTAAACAATAGGTGAAATGATGTCATCGACTTCCCCTAATTCAATAACGTTTATATAATCAGAGGCTTGCATGATGGCGCGATGATTGGCAAAAATAAATAATTGACCCCCTCTCGCATGAACTTCTTGCAAATTGGATTTCAACTTCTCCTGTAAAGCATCATTCGGCGCGACGGCAATAACGGGCATTTCAGCATCCACTAAGGCCAGTGGGCCATGTTTCAGTTCACCTGCGGGATAAGCTTCTGCGTGAATGTAAGAAATTTCTTTTAATTTGAGCGCACCTTCCATCGCTATCGGATAATGAATGCCTCTACCTAAAAATAGGGCATGACGTTTTTCGGCAAACTCTTCTGCCCACGCTTTGATCGCATCATTGAGTGCTAATACCTTTTCAAGCTGTTGAGGTAGCGATAACATCGCCGCGACAATCCTTTTTTCGACTTTACTCGTTATCCCGTGCCGTCGCCCAAGTATCACGGTGAGCATTAATAAAGATAACAATTGTGTCGTAAACGCTTTAGTCGAAGCAACACCGATTTCTGGCCCAGCGTAAGTCATGAATACCATATCGGAAGCACGGACTAAAGAACTTTCTGGCACATTACAAATAGCCAAACTGGGGCCAAAACCTAAGCGTTTCGCTTCATGCAAAGCGGCAAGCGTGTCGGCCGTTTCGCCAGATTGAGATAAACTCACAACCAGCGCCTTTGGATTCGTTAAAGGTTGCCGATAGCGAAACTCACTGGCAATTTCAACCGAACAGGGTAATTTGGCCAAGGTTTCAATCCAATAGCGCGCCACTTGCCCAGCATGGTAACTGGTACCACAAGCAATGATTTGTACGGCCTCAATTTGATCAAAATGCTGCTGTGCCTCAGGCCCAAACGCGGCTTCTAGCACACGCCCCTTTTTATGAACACGGCCCGCTAAGGTATCTGTAATAGCGCGGGGTTGCTCAAAAATTTCTTTCTGCATGTAGTGACGATAATCACCCCGTTCCACCGCATCAGCTTGTAACCGGCTTATTTTTTCAAGCCGTTTAACGGGTTTGCCTGTCAAATCGGTGATAATTCGGGCATCACGTTGCAAATTAATGATATCGCCATCTTCCAAATAAATCACTCGTTGAGTGACTGGAATCAAAGCCGCGACATCCGAAGCGATAAAATGTTCACCAATACCGACTCCAATCACTAACGGGCTACCGCGTCGCGCTGCGACTAAATGGCCCGGTTCTTGAGGGCTAATCACGGCTATAGCATAGCTGCCTTCAAGCCGTTTCAAGGTAGCCGAAACGGCGACATATAAAGAGTTACCTTGCTTGAGAAAGTAATGAATTTGATGGGTGATGACTTCTGTATCGGTTTCAGAATTAAATTCATAACCTTGTTGTTCTAAATTATCGCGTAATTGGGCATGGTTTTCAATAATACCATTATGCACCACAGCCACAGTATCTTTGGAAAGTTGCGGATGAGCATTCTCAACACTGGGTTTACCATGTGTTGCCCAGCGCGTATGAGCAATACCGGTAGGTGAAGATAAACCGCTGAATTTTATTTTGGTTTCTAAATCATGTACTTTACCTTGAACACGTAGGCTTTCAAGCCCGTGCGACTGATAGTCAAGAATCGCCAATCCAGCAGAATCATAACCACGATATTCAAGACGTTTTAAACCTTCAATGAGAATAGGCACAACATCGCGTTCTGCCACAGCACCGATGATACCGCACATATTAGTTATTCCTTTTAGTAAATGTAGGGGGCAGGTAACGTGTTTTTGTTGCCCAGCATCTAAGCTTAAAAACTTATGTATAACGATGAAGGCGGTACCTGAGCTTGTCGAAGAGGGCTATTCACTATAAATACATGACTTCAAGCCGTAGCTTAATTCTATTATAGGCATCCTAAATGATTTGTAAATTTGAACCCACGATTTTAAACACTTTCGGGCCTATTTTCTTCACGAATTGAATTATTTAGGAGCACTATATCAATTTCGCAGCGCAAAGTTTGAATGACATTATGATAGGGGGTGTCCAAAACCATAAACAGAAGTTGTGGGGTAATTGGCATTTTTGATGTTTTCATCCTCTTTATCGGGTTCTGCAAATTCCCAATGCTTTACCGCGATACCGCCGACGCGCACAGTTCCCTTTTCACCAATAAACTTGTCCCTTCATCCCCGTAAGCCATTGGGGTACAAGATACTTTGATAATAAAAATCAAGGACTTAGCTTCCTAGACAGGTATAATGATACTGTATGCACAGGTCAATGCCACCTTCGTTAAGCTAGGGCGATATACTGCACAAGGGCATAACTTGAACTTTTTACACACCCCTATCGAACGATGGGAATAAAATCGCGGTGAGTCCCATCTGGAGAGGGAATTTAGGGGTGTGTAGAAAGTCCAAATTGTTCTCGCGCCAAGTATAACAAAGATTCGCCCCTACATTCCACGTCATTTTGCTATGTTTGGTGGGGCAGACCTGCGTGTCTGCCCGATACGAAGGTGGCATTGATGCACAGGTACTTATGTCTCTGTTTTCTTTAGAATGAATTGGCCATTTCTAATCTCAACCAACTTGACATTTTGAGTTTCGATCATTTCATCAACCGCCTTCTTGACACCTCCTTTCCACCAACCCTCTTCTGTGTAATCGTCGCCGGTCAGATAACCACCGACTTTTACTTTCTTTAAGTAAAGTTCCATATCTTGTTTGACATATTCATAGAAATGGTTTCCATCTATATACACCCAATCGAAATATTCATCAGGAAAATTCTGAGCAACCTCTTCCGATGTACCGCGATTAACCTCGACTTTCCCTGAGTCAATTAGAACCTGAAATTTACGCAAAACTGTTTCATATCGAGCCTCAAGTTCTGGTTGTTCTCCTTTTGCCATTCCACCATAGAAAGAACCAGAATAGGCTTCTGAAGCCTCATATTTCCATGGATCTATTAGGTGGAGCTTACTTGGCTTTACGATGTCGAGAATCAACGCCGAAAAATGCCCGAGGTGAACGCCTATTTCAGCCCCAACGGAATTATTGGGCAGCATTTCAAGTAGAAAGTCCCTGCTTCCGCCGGGAATGATTCCGAGCCTTTTAGCAAGTTTTCTTGCCCCTGGTATTTTGGCAAGCTTTCTTGCCCCTGGTATTTGCTTTAATAACTTATTGATCTGTTTCATTTTTACCTCATGTGTATGGATGATGATTTGCTGTTTAAGCGAGTCCAGCGAGTCGAGGTAGAGCTACCAGCCCACCATTAACCTATTCCTTTTTTTGCATTATTATCTACCTTTCCGTAATCGTAAGTTATTAGGGTTGTTGCAAAATAACTTAAGTATTTGACTTAAGTATTTGAAATTAAATCACATAACATAGCCGTTTTAAGCAATAAATCATTGATTTATATTTAAATTGTATCATTTATTTATTTTGCAACAAGTCTATTTTTTTATGTTTTTGCTTAATAGTTTTGCCTGATGCTCTATTAACAAATTCTAACTTGAACCTTGAGTTTTAGCTTTTCCCAAGTTTCACTCTCATCCTTATACACAAGTATTTCAGTAATTGAAATAGAAGTGATCGTTGCAAGTGAATCGTTGCAGGTTATTTTATAACATTTTATGATAAAAAACTGGGGCAAAAATTAATTTTGTCAAACCATATGGCGAATTTTAACTTCAAAAAATAAATGTAGGGTGGGTTCGCGCCAAAAGTTTTGGCGCGAAACGTGTTTTTAAAGCCCACCATTCCCCTCTTGCTGCCCCTACAAATCTCATTAAAATTAAGGTGGGCAATAAAACACTTGCCCACCCTACAAATCTTATTTAAATCAAATACTTAAATGCTTGTGTCTAACGATGAGGGTTTCACTTGGGGCTATTCTATCGGCAAGGTAAAATAAAACAGACTCCCTTGTCCCACTTGACTCTCTACACCTGCTACACCAAAGCAGCGATTGACTACCCGTTGCACTATGGACAAGCCTAAACCATGTCCTTCAACACGAGTTTTACCCACACGACTAAAGGGTATAAACAATTGGCTTTGCTGTTCAGGTGTGAGGCCTTCTCCATTGTCACGCACCCAAAAGCGAATCTGATCGGTTTCTGGGGTGGCCCCTAATTCTAGGCGAGGGGGTTGGCCACCATACTTTAAGCCATTACTGATGTAGTTTGCCCAAACTTCTTCAATCCAAGGCCCATAGCCAAGCGCGGCAGGCCACTCTGAAGGCATCACAATCTCGCCTTGATATTGCTCAATCATCTCAGTCAGACGCTGTTGCACACTCGTGATGATAGTGTCCATATTTAGGGTGCTCATTTCCACATCGCTACGGCGTGAACTGGCTAATAATAGCAAAGCGTCTATGATAGCCGCCATTTTTAGGCCGTTTTTTTCAATATGCTTTAAAAATTTTAGGGCCTCTGCATCAAGAGAAGAAGAGAGTTTATAAACCAGGAGACTGCTTAAACCTGTAATGCCATTCAAAGGATTTTTCAGATCATGCGCGACAGTGTGGGCAAAGGCTTCTAACTCCGCATTTTGCTCGGTTAATTGAAGATTTTGTTCTTCAAGTAGTTGATTGTTGTCTTCAAGTGTTTTTTGTAATCTTCTGAGCGTCATCTGTGCTGTGATACGCGCTAACACTTCTTCATGTTGCACCGGTTTTATGATGTAATCGACGGCTCCCAATTCAAAGCCCTTCACTTTATCGACTGTTTCCGATAAAGCCGTCATAAAAATCACGGGAATATCGCGTGTCGCTTCATTTTCCTTTAGACGACGGCAAGTTTCAAAGCCATCCAAATGGGGCATCATGACATCAAGCAAAATGAGATCAGGTGAGGCATGTTGTACTCTTACGAGTGCATCTTCACCATTTTGAGCAACCAACACTTTAAAGTTGAGTTCGCGCAAATAAGAAAACAGCATTTTTAAGTTAGTCGGCATATCGTCTACAATCAACAATGTGCCTTGGTAAGCTGGTTTAGTCATTTATTCAATTCCTGTTTTCAGTTATCAGTTATCAGTTATCAGTTATCAGTTATCAGTTATCAGTTATAAAAAATTTAATTCTAAATTTCAAAAAAGCTTAATGACTTGATAGAACGCTGATATGTCACATTTCACGCAAAAGTTGCGCGCAACTTTTGCGTGAGCCGAAGGCCAGCGAAGCTAAATACAGTTTTTGCGCGCAAAAACTTTTGCGTGACATACTGATTGTCATGATTTACGCTGATTAATCGATATCGGTTCAACATCAATCTAATTTTCAAAAAATGTTAATTTATTTTTGTTAACCTACTTAAACTTTGTTCATTCTGAAATGTGGGTGATTTTTTGGGTGGCAAGCTATTGAAAAAAAATTGGATTAATGAGATAACAATCAATTTCTGAACGGTGGGCAACACGCTTTGCCCACCCGACAACGATAACTGATAACTGATAACTGATAACTGATATGAGACCAGCCTCTTTTGCATTTTTAGGACTTGCCCTGTGGTTAATCTTAGGCCTCGCGGCTGCTCTACGCCCACATAATGTTATTTATTGGCAAATCATGGGCGTTATTTTATTATTATTAGCACTGATTGACGCTTGGCGCGTTTGGCGAATCCCTGCTATTGATGTACAACGTCACGTTCCCGGCTCACTGCCTTTAGGGGTTTGGAGTGAAGTCATTCTCTGCTTTCATAATCCCACCACCAAACCCCGTTTTATAGAAATCTTTGATGATTATCCTATTCATAGCGATTTACAAGGGCAACCACAGCGCCTCATGTTGCCCGCCTCTGCTGGAATCGAAACACAATTTCAGGCCAATGTTTTTGCGCGCAAAAACATTTGTGTGAAATATCGTATTCGCCCTGAACAACGTGGCGCGACACAATTTGCCGGGGTACATTTTTTGCTATATTCACCTTGGCGATTTTGGAAACGTTATCGCTATACTGAACTCAAGACACCGATACGAGTTTACCCTAATTTTGCGACGATAACGAAATATGCCCTATTTGCCGCTGAAAACCGGCTTGGACAATTAGGCATTCGTAAATTGCAACGGCGCGGTGAAGGTTTAGAATTTCATCAACTGCGTGAATATCGCACCGGCGATAGTTTGCGTCAAATCGACTGGAATACGACCTCTCGTTATAAAAAATTGATTTCAAAAGAATATCAAGATGAACGCGACCAACAGATTATTTTTTTAATCGACTGCGGGCGACGTATGTTAGCACAAGATGGCGCACTGTCACATTTTGACCACACACTGAACGCCATACTTTTACTCTCTTACGTTGCGCTGCGGCAAGGCGATGGGCTAGGATTGATGACATTTAGCGGCGAACAGCGTTGGTTAGCACCACGTAAGGGGATGAATACAGTCAATATCGTCCTCAATACCGTATATGACTTACAACCCAGTACTCGTAGCAGCGATTATTGGGCAGCCGCCAATCAATTAATGCGTAGACACAACAAACGCGCTTTAGTGATTCTGATTTCCAATTTACGCGATGAAGACAGCGATGAATTACTACCCGCTTTACAATTGCTTCGCAAAAAACACCTGGTTTTACTGGCCAGCTTACAAGAGCGTATTCTGAATGATGTTCTTGAACAACCCGTCTCTACTTTTGAAGATGCCCTACGCCATGCCGCCACACTGGATTACTTGAATGCGCGTCAAGGCGCTCATGACACTCTGAAAAATCAGGGTATTATCTACTTAGATACTGAACCAGAACAATTACCCATCCGAATGGTGAATCGTTATTTAGAAATTAAACGTAGTGGGATGCTTTAACATCTGCAATCATTCCAAAGGAATTAGATAATTATTTTCTCACGCAAAGCCGCAAAGACGCTAAGCCTTGCCACCTCTCATGCAAATTCTGGATTAAACACACACACATTAGACTTATTCTCTGTGGTACTCTGTGATACTCTGTGAACTCTATTCCAGGTTCAAGTTTTTGCGCGCAAAAACTTGAACCTGGAATGTTGAGAAAAAAGCTCGGACCAAACTAATGGTGTTAAAGACGCTAAGCATAATGACTTGACACCTTTGCGTCTTTGCATGAGATTAAAAATCAAGCTAAAGGAAACACCCTTTATGATCAAAGATTCATTATCAATGACAACCCTATATAAAAACCTTAAAAACCTCAAGATCACGAGTAAACTGACGCTTATCGTCGCTTTCCCCATTCTTGGACTGATTTATTTCACCGTCGCTATCACTTTAGAAAAACTAGAGATAGTCAATGAAATGAACTTATTACAGGATTTAACCGGTTTTGCCGTTAAATCTAGCGCATTAGTTCATGAATTACAAAAAGAACGTGGCCTGTCAGCCGGCTTTCTTGGCAGTCAAAGCCTTAAATTTTCGGCAGAACTCCAACAACAAAGACTTAAAAGCGATCAGGCTATAACAGAATTACAGGCTTTTGTGAAAGCATTTCATTTTGAAGCGTTTCAACAAGAAATCCAGAACAATCAGAAAACGGTTTTTGCCGCACTCAATCGCATTGAAACCCAAAGAAAGCGCATCAATGAATTGAATATTGCAGCCGAAAACCAAATGCGCTATTACACTCAGATTATTAACGCCCTTTTGATTGGCATTAATTATTTATCGAAAATCATTACCGATGTCGAATTGTCTAACCGAATCGTGGCTTATGTCAACCTCCTACAAGCCAAAGAAAAATCCGGAATTGAAAGAGCCACTTTAAATAACGCTTTCAGTCAAGGGCATTTCGCAGCTGATATGTACAATCGCTTTATCTTGCTGGTTGGGGCACAAGAAACGTATATCGAAAATTTCTACTTATTTGCAACAAGCCACCAAAAAAAACGTTATCAAGAAACCATGCAAAGCCACTTTGTTGACGAAGTTGACAAGATTAGAAAAGGGGTAATCAAAAAACAGTTAAAATTAAAATTAACGCTGGATTTACGGACTCATCTGGGTTATGGTGGATTAATTCATCAATTTAAAAATTATATTTTGCGAGGACAATCTCGTTATATTCAAGCCTTTCATCAACAATACCAAAGTATTTCTACCATTTTGGCAAAATTTCACGATTTACCGGATATCTCAGAATCCGATATCAACTCTATTGAAATAATAGAAAAAACCTTTCAAAGCTACAAAAAGCATTTAGCGATAGCGAATGACTTAAAAAAACAACAAAAGCGCGTCAATGAGATCGATGCTCTCATCAAAATAGATGATGCACCAGCCATTCAAGCATTGAATGATTTATTGAGTAGTACGCATTTAGGTATAAAACCTGCATATTGGTGGCAGAGAGCAACAGGTAAAATCAATCTCTTAAAAGCATTAGAGGATCAATTTTCGTCTGAGCTAAAAAGCTATGCTGACACACTTAAAAAAGAGGCACAATCTACATTTCTATTGTATTTGCTTATCACAGGTGGCATGATTTTCCTAACCCTTTTTTATACCAAAATGGTATTAAAGGAAACCAATCAAGCTTACGCTCGATTTGTGCCTAATGAATTTTTACGATTACTGGATAAAGATGATCGCCTTGTCAATATTCAACTTGGACATTGCCTAGAAATGAACATGACGATTTTGTTTGCCGATATCCGTTCATTCACCACCTTATCTGAAAAAATGTCGCCCCAAGAAAATTTTAATTTTATTAATGCCTATCTCAAGGAAATGGGGCCCATTATTCGTAAACATAACGGTTTTGTAGATAAATATATTGGCGATGCCATTATGGCCCTGTTTCTAAACGCAAATGATGCGCTCAACGCGGCCATTGCCATGCTAAAACAACTTGAACAATTTAACAAAAATCAAACACAAGACAGTATCATTAAAATTGGTATTGGCCTAAACACGGGTAAACTGATGTTAGGTATCATAGGAGAAGCGAATCGACTGCAAGGTACCGTAATAGGTGATGCCGTTAACTTAGCCTCACGCATTGAAAACCTGACTAAAACTTATGACAGCTTCTTGATCATGAGTCAAGAAACACGGGAAAATCTGAGCCATTCTGAACAATATACCATTCGCTTTCTTGATAACCTCAAAGTTAAAGGGCGTTCTGGAAATGTCAATATTTTTGAAGTATTAGATGCAGATCCAAAAGCCGTTCAAAATGCGGCAAGTACCCTGAACATCTTTGAAGAAGCCGTACATTTGTACCAAAGGCAACGTTTCAGCCAAGCTTTGACGCTTCTGCAAACTTGTTTGCACAACAATCCTGATGATGCCGCAGCAAAAGTTTATATCCAACGCTGTCAGCGTTTTTTGAAAACCAATGAAAAAGAGGTTTAAACCTTCGATCTAAAATATCACGCTTTTCGTTCCAAATTTATTTTGCTTTCTGCGCGATTGGAGTGCAAAATTTATTTTGCGTCGATTCAACAAACAAAATAAACCATTATGTTAAAAAATCTTAAAATCAACCACAAACTGGCTTTAATGGTAGTCATTCCCATTGTTGGACTGATTTACTTCACCATTGCGCTCACCTTAGAAAAGCTAGATATCGTTCATGAAATGAACTTATTACAAGAATTATCAGAACTAACAGTCAAATCAAGTTCATTGATCCACGAGCTACAAAAAGAAAGAGGCATGTCGGCCGGCTTTCTCGGTAGTCAAGGTGTCGAATTTTCTAAAGAACTTCAGAAGCAACGAGTTAATACTGATAACGCGATCACAAAACTAGAAGAATTTGTTAAACATTTCAATTTTAAAGCCTTTGGCAATGAAATTCAGGACATGTTGGATATTATTTTTACCGAACTGGATACCCTTAAAAAGAGAAGACAATTAATTGATGATTTGAAGTTTTCTGTAGAAACACAAATTTCATATTACAACACGATTGTCAATTCGCTATTGATAGGTATTAACCACCTCTCTAAAATCATTACCGATGCCGAACTGTCTAACAGGGTAGTCGCTTATGTCAATCTCCTGCAAGCTAAAGAAAAAGCAGGGATTGAAAGAGCCACTTTAAACAATGCCTTCAGTCGAGGGCATTTTGCGCCGGGACT
>Ga0233403_10001149_pt1 | contig 12414 bp, 10 predicted proteins | sample Na_oxic_1_MG_FD_179866 | JGI IMG/M metagenome (GOLD analysis project Ga0233403, IMG submission 179866) | Seawater microbial communities from Saanich Inlet, British Columbia, Canada - Na_oxic_1_MG | ecosystem: Environmental > Aquatic > Marine > Inlet | place: Canada: British Columbia | collected...
TGTTTTGAACTGCTTCGCTTTTTGGTTGGCGATGGTAATGCGTAAAGTCTCAACGACAGTGGGTAAATCGGCTTTAAATTGCTCAATAGCTTGTCTGAAGTCCTGCACCTCTGGGCGTTCATAATTGATAAACTGATTTAGGATTTTATCTAGTTTATCCGGTTCCTTCATATTGACTCGCAACACTTCAGAACCGTTTTGCATCAAAACCGCAGTTTGTGAATCCTCAAAAATAATATTATCATTGGGATAACCTTGAAAAAGCTTAGTTGCAATTTCCTTATCTAAATCATCATCTTGGTCCTTAGCTTCCCAATACCCCCACGCCAACCGCAAAGCATCCTTGACTATGCCATCTAAACGCACCGAGGTATTTTTCTTGGTTTTATAATACAACTCCGGCACAACAATAAAATTTTTAGGTTCACAATAACTATTCAGCAAATTTTCAAACGCGCCACGAATAGATTGTTCATTTCTCGAACCGCCGTGTTGAATTAAACTTTCAAGTTTTTTGTAATATGTTTGAATTTGGAGTCTTGACATTTTTTTATAAATTTAAGCCGATTGTGCTAAAAAATAAATTGGCAACAGTGGTAATTGACTTTTATCCTCATCAGATAGCTTTGGATAAAACTCTTGCCATAAATCAATTAATCTTGGTAAATCAATTAATTCTACATGAACATGGGAACTACGAGCTGTGGTTTTGGCATCTGGAGTAAATCCTCCGGTAGAGATAAAAATACCTACATCTCCATCTTTTTGGAGCAATCCCATTAGTTGGCGAATTTCTTCAACGGTTGCTGATACTTGGCGGTGTTTTACTTGGACTTTGATTCGAGGTGAAACTGTTCCTAATGGATCACGGTATGCAATTATGTCAACGCCACCATCTTTGCCACGCGGGGCCACGAAAGGGGTAAAATAACCCATACCTCTCAATAATGCTGCGGCTAAGTCTTGAAATTCATAGGGATTTTTAGAGTTTATGTGTTTCCTTATACCTTCTATAGCCAATGGTTCAATTTCATCTAAGGTCATGCTTTCTGATTCTATGTTGTTTTCCAATTTCTTTTCATCAGGTTCAGCATCAGAAGTTGTTGAATCGGCATTTTTTATTTTCCACTGTTTATATGCTTTTGTGGCAGTGTTCAATAATTCCACTTCACCTAAGTTTAAGGCATTTTCTCCTTCTGGGGTTAGATACCAAACGCCTTTCTTTTTAATCAGAAAACCGGCTTTCATACAGTCAATAGTGAAGAATTGTAACATCGACTGCCAGCGAATATAACCAGATTTTTTGTATCTTGATTTTGCCCATTCGTCAAGCTCTATATGTTTTTCAACTTCTTTTACCACTTCTTTACCAAGTAGTTCGCCACCATGCGCTTTTAATACCTTGAATGCAGCATAGATCAGTTTTGCGGCTAGTTGGCTAGATTTTGATAGTTTTTTAGGTATTTTTTCCATTTTCTGCTAAATATTCTTTCAATTGTTGTATTGTTAATGTTGGCTGTGTCCTATGAATCATAGCATGGCAGTTTGGACATAGTGGCACAAGGTCTTTAAGCGGGTCTAATTGGTATTCCTTCTTTATTTCTGCAAGAGGAATTATGTGATGAACATGAATGTATTTTTTACCTATTGAACCATAAAACTTTTCAAAATCAAAAGAACATACAACACACTTATAGCCATATTTTTCAATACATTTTGTTCTAGCGTCTGAATTTCGTTCATAAATATTTACTGATATAGTTTTTGATGCACCTTCAAAATATTGTTCAGAACTATCTATTTCTTCAGGGATAATTGTTACTTGTGCTCCAGTTTTCTGTGATTTACACGAAACAATTTCAATAGATATTTTATCCAAAATTTTGGGTAAATCTAACTCAATAAGACGATAAGCTCTTTGGGTTAAATTGCTTTTTTTGAATTTTCGTGTTTCATGTGGTTTATGATTAATGCCAGAAAATGTTTTAACTTGGTTTTTTTTGCCTTCAATTTGATAATTTGGACGTATTCCTTTTCCAATCAAACCAAATCTAACACTTGCTTTACCCCAATTTTTTTCAAGTTGAGTTAAATTTTCTTTTACCTTAATAATATAAATGTCATCCATATAATTTATCAAACAGGTGAAAATCGGTGAAAATGATTGCAAACAATTCCCGATAACTTTGATAATTAGTTTGATCTACTTAACGTTGAAGATACTTAACCATCGCTGCGAACATGGATGTGAGTAGTCCCAGATAGCTAGGCGTTTCGCTTGCGAAACGCATTACAGCGTCAAGTCATTGAGGAGAGCGTCTGTCGAGCTAGCGAGACTTCGCTGCCGCAGGACGAATCTGGGCAAACATCTGTGGCACGTCTGGCGAGGGCTTCATTAACATGGATGTCCATTTTGCTCCACCGAGCCCGTGCCACTCCTCCCCAAAACCTCAAAATATCTATTCCCCATTCCCCATTCCCCATTTCCCATCCTTAATCAAAGTTTGCCGGTATTTGTTTATGCCAATCAGTGCGTTGTTGGTATTGATGGGCCACATTGAGTATTTGTGCTTCTGCCAAATAATTGCCGATCATATGTAGTCCAACCGGGCGTTGATTGACAAAGCCGGCTGGAATAGATAGGGCCGGTAATCCGGCTAAATTAACCGCATTCGTATAAATATCAGATAAATACATCTTAATCGGATCATCCACCCGTTCACCCAAATTAAAGGCTGTTGTCGGTGAAGTGGGGCCCACAATCACATCGACTTGTTTAAAGGCCTCCGTAAAATCTTGACTGATTAAGCGACGGATTTGTTGCGCTTTCAAATAGTACGCATCATAATAACCAGCAGATAGTGCATAAGTGCCAATCATAATCCGGCGTTTGACTTCAGAGCCAAAGCCTTCGCCACGTGAACGTTTATATAAATCCATCAAATCGGTTGGATTGTCACAACGATAACCAAAGCGCACACCATCATAGCGAGATAAATTAGAAGAGCATTCTGCCGGCGCAATGATATAATAAATTGGCACTGAAAGATGCGTATGGGGTAAATGAATTTCGTGTAAGGTTGCACCGGCTTGTTCTAATTCTTTAATAGCCGCTTCGACGACTTTGCCCACTTCTGCATCTAAGCCTTCACTGAAGTATTCTTTAGGTAAACCAATTTTTAAGCCGGCAAGATTTTCATTTAAATCGGCAGTGTAATCTGTTAGTGGTTGATCCAAAGAGGTTGAATCGCGTTCATCAAATCCAGCCATCACGTTTAATAAGTGTGCAACATCTTCGGCACTATTTCCAAAGGGCCCGCCTTGGTCTAAACTGGAGGCAAAGGCAATCATGCCATAACGTGATACAAGACCATAAGTGGGTTTTAAGCCGGTGACACCACATAAAGCGGCGGGTTGACGAATAGAACCACCAGTATCAGTGCCCGTTGCAATAGGAGTGAGACGAGCTGCAACGGCTGTTGCCGATCCCCCTGATGATCCGCCGGGTACTGCCTGACTATCCCAAGGATTTTTGACGGGACCATAAAAACTGGTTTCATTAGAAGAACCCATCGCAAATTCGTCCATATTGGTTTTACCCAACATAACTATCCCACTTGCTAAACATTTTTCAACGATGGTAGCATTATAAGGAGCAATAAAATTATCCAGCATTTTTGAGCCACACGATGTTTTGACTCCTTGAGTACAAAAAATATCTTTATGAGCTACTGGAATACCGGTCAAAAAATCGGCTTCGCCCTTTGCCAAGCGTTCATCAGCGGTTTTAGCTTGAGCAAGAGCGATATCGGGGGTTTTAGTAATAAAACTATTCAGTTGTGGATTATAGCGTTCAATGCGTTCTAAAAAATAACGGGTTAATTCAACGCTAGAACATTCACGTTGATGCAAAGCATGGGAAAGTTCAACAAGGGTTTTATTGTGCATGAGTGAAATGTGAAAATTTTGATAATTTTAGATATAGTGAATTCTTAGGAATAAGGCTTTAATAACTTCCAATCCTTTTAAGCTAAAAATGAAAGGTAAAATCCCCCCTAACCCCTGTTTCCATAAGCTCAATCCCCAATTTTAGCCAATTAAAATTTCAATAAGCTCAACAACCGCAATCTTTTTTCAAAGGGGGGGGGACCTACAAAGCTAAAGGAGTTATCAGTTATCAGTTATTCAATGACTTTTGGCACTAAATACAAGCCATCCTCAACTTGTGGCGCAATCGTTTGAAAATGATCACGTTGATTAATTTCTGAGACGACATCGGGACGGAGCCGTGCTACAGCATCAAGGGGATGTGCCATTGGTATGATGCCCGTTGTGTCAATATTATTCATTTGTTCCACAAAATGGAGAATATCAGATAAATGGCGTGAGTAAAGGGGAATATCTTCATTATTCAATGAAATATGAGCTAAGTGGGCAATTTTTTCCACTTCATCTTTTGATAAAGACATGAATTAAACTCCATGTTGTAATAAATTGAAATCATTATATTTTATCCAAAATACATTTGATATTCCTAAACACGAAGTCGGAGCCCTAATGTATTTTAGATGATTTTATTGAAAATAAATTTCAATTGAGAGTTGTTATAATTTTAATTCTAAAATTATGTCAATTTCGCTATTTATTATTCGCTATTAGCGAAGTTATTTTTTCACCTATTTATTTTAAAAAATTAAGTATTATAATATAAATGGATTATTTAATTCATAATTATAAAAATCAATTAGTTATATCTTAAACATGATGCAAAATCTTTAATTTTAATCAAACCAAAAATTAAAACCTTGGAGTTTTAAACTTCAAGCTTTGTGGCTCTTTTTAAAATAGGAAAGGAGTTGCATAAGAAGTGATTTTCATAAATACTAAAAAATTTTTTAATCTTTCTGATTTCTAAACAAGAGGAAAAAAGGAGGAAAAAAAATGCTATTTCTTAAAGAATATACTCACATTGAGCGGGTATCGTTTGATATTTATGATTTAATTTTTCTTAAAAATCAAATTATTACAATATATCTATTCCTATCAATCATTTATAAAATAGTTATTTGAAATCAATATATTATTTGATTTGAAATGAATCCTGAGAGATCAGTTTTCAATACACGGTTTGAATATTTTAAATCACTTATAAATCAATGTTTTGATACCCGCTCAATGTGAGAATATAGTATTTTTTACTTTAATATTACGCTGTTCAATTTAATTTAAACAATTGATTTTAAAATAATAATTAATATTGTTGAGCAAACCTTTATCAACTTGAACATCAAGTTACATTTGTAATAGCTTGCTGATTAGCAATTGCGGAAAAATAATAACGCCAAAATCCTTCTAACCCCATGTCTCGACAAGCTGAACTGAGGTTAGTGGGAATTTTCTTTTCCCACAACTGCCTTATTGTCAGGTACTAAAGATTTTTTACTCTGTTAAAAAAATTATGTGTATTTACTTATCTGTCATGTTTTATTTTTAGCCAATCTTGGCATTTAGACTTGCTTGAAACTTAAAATGCTTGATAGAGTAAAGGAATAAAATAATGCGAATGAAAAAATTGTTATAGCGTTTCCCGATTTAGCGAAGGACAACCACCCCTCGCTCCCCTCCTTTCATAAGGAGGGGATGGGGGAGGACTGCAAACGGGAAACGCTATACCAAAATAGCACAATCATAAAAAGTTTTTTTATAATTGTACTTAACCAATATTGATAATAAGCATATAAAAAAATTGATATTTTTTAATTTTTACCCAAATGTTAACTAACATTTTGAGTTTTCTTATGTCCGAGGTATGACAATATCAAATATCAACTACCGTACCATTTTGCTCATTGTGATACACAGAGTTATTTTATATAAATTAACTCATGTTACGCATTTTTACTTGAGGTATTTTTTAGAATCACGATGATCGTGAACAAAAAAATAGCCTCAGTTAGGAAAGATTTTTCTTGAAATCAAGAATCAAGCTTTTTGGAAGCATTGTGCGTAATCATGAATAAATTAACTATTTGATTATTATATAATCAATGATTTTTGGAACGAAACGCACAAAATCCCTCTTCCCTTTGACCACCCACAGCGTGGAATTTCCCCCTTAATCTCTGCCCTAATCCTAGTATTCCCATTTTTTAGGGGGGATTACAGAAGGGAATTAAGGAAGGCGGTTAGGGAAGATTTTTAACTGAAACCGCCAATTTATCCTCAATGTAAAATCAAGTAATTAAAAACTTATATCTAACAATGTGACCGTTTTGGGGGGGTAAAATGGTCTTATGATTGTCCACCACTCGCTATTCGCTATTCGCCATTAGCGAATTAATATTTTTCTAATTAATAGGATTAACCAAAATTCCATGTTCAAAAGTTTGCGCGGACTTTTTTCAAATGATCTGTCTATTGATTTAGGCACAGCAAATACTCTGATTTATGCACGAGGGCAAGGTATTGTTCTTGATGAACCGTCTGTGGTTGCCATTCGACAACGCGACGGTAGCGGTGGTGCTAAAACTATCGCCGCTGTAGGCCACGAAGCAAAACGGATGTTGGGTCGTACCCCCGGTCATATCAACGCGATACGCCCAATGAAAGATGGGGTCATTGCCGATTTTATGATTACTGAAAAAATGTTGCAGTATTTTATTCATAAAGTCCATGAAAGTCGATTTAGATTTATACATCCTTCACCACGAGTGCTGATATGTGTTCCTTGTGGTTCCACACAAGTTGAGCGTCGTGCTATTCGTGAGTCAGCGCAAGGGGCTGGCGCACGAGAAGTTTATTTAATAGAAGAACCGATGGCTGCTGCAATTGGTGCTGGAATGCCAGTTAGTGAAGCGACCGGTTCAATGGTACTTGATATTGGCGGTGGTACCACAGAAGTCGGTATTTTATCTTTGAATGGTATTGTTTATTCAGAATCTATTCGTACTGGCGGGGATCGATTTGATGAAGCGATTATTGGTTATGTACGTCGTCATTATAGCACTTTAATTGGTGAAGCAACGGCAGAACGTATCAAACAAGAAATTGGCACCGCTTATGCGGGTAAAGAATTACATGAAATTCATGTCCGAGGGCGTAATTTAGCCGAAGGTATACCGCGTAGTCTTACTCTTAACAACAATGAAGTCTTAGAAGCTTTACAAGAACCATTAGCAAGTATTGTTAGCACCGTCAAAGCCGCGTTAGAAAAAATTCCACCCGAATTAGGATCGGATGTTGCAGAAAAAGGGATTGTATTGACCGGTGGTGGTGCGTTACTAAGGGATATTGATCGTCTTCTTCAAGAAGAAACAAAGTTGCCAGTGATTGTTGCTGATGATCCATTGACTTGTGTAGCACGCGGTGGGGGACGTGCGCTGGAAATGATAGAGGAACATGGGCCAGACGTTTTTGCTTTGGAACGTCCTTAGTTTCAATGCTCAATGCTCAATGCTCAATGCTCAATGCGAATCCATTCAATAGTTAAATAAGTCATTGAAAAATCATAAAATGAATGAATGATTTGGTATATATCTACTCATTAATTTTATAATGCACTGTTTTTACTAGAAACTAAAATTTTAATTCTTGATTCGTATTGATAATTGTTCATTGATAATTGTTCATTGATGTGATGACTGATATGAAACCGTCGATTATAGAAGGACGATCGTTGACTGTGCGAATGGTAATCTTTGTGATCGCTTCAATGATTTTAATGATTGCAGATCAACGTTTTGGTTATTTGGAAACACTACGTGCCCATTTACTGGCTTTGGTTTACCCGATTCAATATGTCGTTAATTTACCAGTCAAAGCGGGTCAGTGGTTATCTAACAGTGCCAGCACCCGCATCAAGTTACTTGAAGAGAATACCAAGTTACAAGAAGAAAATTTGCGTTTACAAGTAACCTTACAAAAATTTGAAGATTTAAAGAATGAAAATAAACGCCTACGGCGACTACTCCATTCCCCAATGATAACTGGCGAAAAAGTACAAATTGCTGAAGTATTAGCCATTGATTTAGACCCATCAAGACGTAAAATTGTCATTAATAAGGGAGAAGATTATGGGGTATTTATTAATCAACCGGTCATAGACGCGCAAGGCATCATGGGACAAGTGATTCATGTTGGGCCAATTTCCAGCACCGTCATGCTGATTACTGATCCTGAGCATGAGTTACCAGTGCAAGTAGTACGAACTGGGTTACGTACTGTTGCAAAAGGAATGGGTACCGTTAATCGCCTTTCCTTGCTGTATTTATCTCATATTGGTTTAAGTACCGGCATCAAAGAAGGTGATTTAATTGTGACTTCAGGAGTTGGTCAAAAATTTCCCAAAGGCTATCCGGTTGCTACAGTTCTTGAAGTAAATCCCGATATAGGCAAACCTTATGCCCAAGTTCATGCTTTGCCAAGGGCTGCATTAGAACGTAATCGTGAAGTTTTGCTGGTATCGAAGAAACAACAAAATAATTCCGTTATCAGTAATCAATCATCAGTAATCGACAAAGATTAGGAATGAAAATTAAATAACTATAGTTATCGCGGGCAAAAAAAGAACTAGAATTTAGGAGGTATTTAACGACTGCATCTTATATTAAGGGCTCAAAATTAGTTCTTTCTATACCCGCGATAACGATAATGTTATGCACCATACTTAAAAAAAAGGTTGTCATTTCGGGTTTAGAGCGAAATAACCAGCCTGTTCATTTTTGAAAAAACATTGTAAGTAATATGAGTTAAATAACTTAGAACATTTTTTCCCTCTCTCTATTTCTCAAAAGAACGAAAGAACGAGAGATTTTTGGAATGACAAATTATTTAATTTCAGTTTATTAGGAATGAGAATTCAAGATAATATCCGAAATGAAACTTGCACTGGTTTTTAAAATCGGTTGTTTCGCTTAAAAATTTCAGAAGTTATTAAAACCTCATTCCTTAGAGGTTTCCAAAGCTTTTGTATGCTTTTTAAATATAGCAATTCCCGATTAAATAAAGTACAATTAATCTAGTTTTAAGTTATTCATAATTAAATAAAAAAACGCTATAACGCTGTAACGCGTTAAACGCAAAAACGCTATAACAAAGTATTGGGCTTTTGATGCTCATTCTGTCTTGAAATTTTATGGAATATCTGTGTTAAATCCAAAATAACCAGCGGTTCTCGGCTCCCAAAATGAGGAACATTTCAGAATGGGTAAACAAAAATTGGATAACCGATAATTAATAACTAAAAAAATGAGTTCGGAACGACATCATGGCGGTTGGGTTATTATTTTAAGTTTTATTGTTAGCTTTATGTTAGCTATTATACCTTTGCCAGCTTGGGCCGTCTTATGGCGACCCGATTGGGTGGCCCTCGTCTTGATATACTGGTGCATTGCAGTTCCTCAACGAGTGGGGGTAGCAACAGGTTGGTTTGTTGGAGTTATCTATGATGTGTTGAAAGATACATTATTGGGACAAAATGCGTTAAGTCTTTGTTTTATAGGCTACGTGAGTGTGAAATGGCATCGGCAAGTTCGTTTATTTCCTCTCTGGCAACAAGCAATCGGCGTTTTTGGATTGTTAAGCATCAGTCATTGGATTGAAGCATTGATATATAAGAATATGTTAGGCTATTCACTACTGACCGGATCATTTATTTCTCAGGTTTTCATTAGTATGATATTGTGGCCCTGGGTATTTGTAATTTTGCGCGATATGCGTCGCACTTACCGCGTTTATTAAAGAAAAAAGAAATTAATAAACTTTTGAGCTAATGCTTTCCCTCCCTTTTATAAAGCTAATCTTTACCCACAAGTACCTTAAAATTATTTAGTCTTATGAATAATTAAGGTGATTAGGCAGTTGCGGGAAAATAAAATCCCCACTAACCCGGTTGTTGAGCTTGTCGAAACATGGGGTTAGAAGGATTTTGGGTATATTATTTTCCCGCAACTGCCTTAGATAGCCGTAACGCATAAAAAATCAGAGCATGAGGATAGGGAAACTTTTTCCAGTTTCATGGTAGAGTGAGAATCTCTATCATCAAAATATTATTGATTTCAATAAGTTTATCTACTTGTGGGTAAAGAGTTAGTTTATAAAGGGGGGGAATTTTTAATTTCTTTTTCTTAATGTAGTTTTTCAGAAAAATAATTGCTGGAAAAAACCTTCGAGGTTGATCTCGCTTCGCTCGTTACTTCGTTTCTAAAACCTCGAAGGGTTAATTTATCTAAACCTCCATAGTCAAGTGCCATTAGGTTTCAAGATTATTCATTAATAATTCACCATTCACCATTCACCATTCACCATTATTATGTCATCCACACAATTTATACTCAAAGATGCAACTCATGAAACTCGAATCTTCAGCAACCGCATTATTGTCGCATGGATTTTAATGCTTCTTCTACTATCATTGATTATTGTACGGTTATTTTTTTTACAAGTAATTGATCATGAACGTTATATAACCCTATCAGAAAATAATCGTATTAAGATTGTACCTTTGCTACCCATACGCGGATTAATTTATGATCGTAATGGTATATTACTAGCAGAGAATCGCGTATCTTACAGCTTAGAAGTGATTCCAAAAAAAAGTGAAAACCTTGACTTAATGATTAAAGAACTCAGCAAAATTGTTACGATAGAAGAAACGGACATTACACTATTCAAAAAACAATTAAAACAAATTCGCTTAAAAAGTGTTCCCTTACGTTATCGACTCACTACAGATGAAATAGACCGTATCTCCGTACAAAAACACCGTTTCCCAGGTATTGAAATCAAAAACAATCGCAGCCGTTACTACCCACTTGGTGCTACCGGTGTTCATGTCATTGGTTATGTTGGCAGAATCAATGAACAAGAACTTGAAGTGATTGATAAATCTAACTACATGGGAAGTGACTACATAGGTAAAGTTGGCATAGAAAAATACTATGAAAAAGAACTGCATGGTAAAACTGGCTTCAAACATATTGAAACAAATGTACAAGGGAGTCTCATTCGCACCCTTGAAAGTACACCATCAGTCCCCGGCAAAAATCTCTATCTCAACTTAGATATTTCTTTTCAAAAACATGTAGAACGCCTGGTTGCGAAACATCGTGCCGCAGTAGTTGCCATTGATCCTAAAACGGGTGGCATACTTGCTCTTGTTAGTATGCCTCACTACGACCCTAACTTATTTGTCAATGGTATTGATGTTAAAACTTACCGTGAACTACGCGATTCCCCAGATCGTCCACTTATCAATCGTGCCATACGAGGACAATATCCACCGGGTTCCACCATAAAAGCTTTTGTTGGTTTGGCCGGACTTGAATATGGTATAAGAACACCAAGTAGTCGTACTTGGTGTCGAGGATGGTACAGTATTAAAGGTCAAAAACACCATTATCGTGACTGGAAAAAAAGTGGACATGGTAGTATGAATTTATATCAAGCCATAGAACAATCTTGTGATGTCTATTTTTACTCATTAGCCTATGATCTTGGCATAGATCGTCTACACCCATTTATGAGCCGATTTAATTTTGGTAAAGAAACCGGCATAGATATTAGTGGTGAAAAGAGCGGATTGATGCCTTCTCGAGGCTGGAAAAAACGTATTCGTGGCAAAAACTGGTATCCAGGCGAAACGGTTATTACCGGAATTGGACAAGGTTTTATGTTAGCAACCCCATTGCAATTAGCCGTTGCCACAGCGACTTTAAGTAATCGTGGTCAATTTAAACAACCTCGCATTGTTTTCGCTATGGATGATGCCAGACACAATGAAATGATAGTGGTACCCCCGGCTGAACAAACCACCATCACGCTTAAACATGAAGCTTATTGGAATACCGCCATTGGTGGCATGAAAGCCGTGGTACATGGGCGCCGAGGAACAGCCAATAAGGTCGGTCGGCATTCTCGTTATCATTTTGCTGGCAAAACTGGTACAGCGCAAGTCATTACGATTAAACAACATGAAACTTATAATGCCAGAAAACTCGCTAAAAAATACCACGACCATGCATTATTTGTTGCATTTGCTCCCTTAAATAATCCTAGCATTGCACTATCAGTTATTGTGGAAAATGGTGGCGGTGGTAGTAAAACAGCAGCTCCCCTTGCTAAAAAGGTGATGGACTATTATTTATTACAAAAATCACCCTTTCAAATCGCTTACAGCGCCAGTGAATAGCAAATAGCGCAATTATGATTCATCCTGCCAATTTGGCACTGGGGTCGTTCAATGAAATTATACTGTTCGCCTTTGAATTTTGGGTAATCCCTACAAAGCTATGCAGGTATTAAAAATCAATGGTTTACAAATCATTGGACGGATTCGTAGGGTGGGCAAGCGGGCCTTAGACGTTAGACAAATCCACAGTTCTATCTCCCGCTTGCCCACCAAAAATAACCACCTCT